>Ga0335072_10000036_pt1 | contig 270881 bp, 198 predicted proteins | sample Lox_Sample_21_FD_206725 | JGI IMG/M metagenome (GOLD analysis project Ga0335072, IMG submission 206725) | Soil microbial communities from Loxahatchee National Wildlife Refuge, Florida, United States - Lox_Sample_2.1 | ecosystem: Environmental > Terrestrial > Soil > Wetlands | place: USA... | reverse complement strand
TGGAGTTGAAGCTTTCGCAGTACCCGTTTTCCCACGGCGAGCCGGGCTCGATGTACAACATCTTTGCTCCCGTTGCCGCGAGCCATTTGCGCAACCCTCTGGCCACGAACTCAGGGCCATTGTCGGAGCGGATGTGCTCCGGGATGCCATGCTCGATCATCGCGTCGGCCAGCACCTCGATTACATGCCCGCTGTTTAGCCTGCGGCGGGGACAGATGGCCAGACACTCCCGCGTGTACTCGTCGATCAGGTTCAGCATGCGCACTGTCCGTCCATCGTGAGTGATCGTGGTGACGAAGTCGTAGCTCCAGACGTGATTGCGGTGCTCAGGGCGCAGCCGCACGCACGATCCGTCGTTGAGCCACAGCCGCCCCCGCGGCTTCTGCTTCCGTGGAACCTTCAGCCCTTCGCGGCGCCAGATGCGCTGCACCCGGTCTTTGCTCACCTGCCAGCCTGCCTTCTGCAGCTCGGCGGTGATTCGCCGATAGCCATAGCGGCCGTACTGGCTGGCCAGCGCAACGATGGCCCGGGTCAGCGCATCTTCGTCGTCTCGCTGTGTCGGCTGGTAGCGTTGCGTGCCCCGCGGCTGGTTCACCACACGGCACGCCCTTCGCTCACTCATGCCATGCTCCAGAGCATGGCCTACCGCACAACGCCGCCGCTCCGGGCTTAGAAGTTTCCCGCGGCGATGTCCTTCAGCACCAGGTTGTCCAGACTCAGGTTCGCCACCACCCGCTTCAGCCGCGTGTTCTCCTGCTCCAGCTCTTTGAGCCGCCGCGCCTGATCCACCTGCAGCCCACCGTACTCCTTCCGCCAGCGGTAGTAGGTCTGCTCGGTGATCCCGCTCTCCCGGCAGGCCACCGGCGTCGTCTTCCCGTTGGCCACCCCTACCTCAATCTGCCGCAGCAGGCTCACGATCTGCTCCGCCGTGTGCTTCTTCCCTCGTGCCATCTCAGGCTCCTTCCATACCAGTCTGTCTCATTCCCTCTGGTACAGAATTTCCCGGGCACTCCATTCCGTCTGTGGCTCTCCAGTGTCAGTGAACTCTGCCAGTCAGGTGTGTGGAATGAAATGGTGTGCCTTGGGCTCTGCCGGTTGCTGCGTCCTTCATCTCAGAGCATCCCTCTTCAAAATCATCTTTGCCGGAGCCCTTGGAAGCGCCTCCTCCTGTGCAGTTGAGGGCCAAAGTCTGGCGAAAAACATCCGTACGTGATTTGGTCTATTCTTCGCGGAAACTGGCGGTGCCCCGCCGCTTGTTGCTGATGGCAGGCACAACGGAACCCAAAGCCGTCACACCGGCGTCGCCTCAATCGGCGTGCATGAGCGATGACGGTTCGCATTCTACTGCAGGGTGCCGCAAGGCGCCGCAGGGAAACACAAAATGCCGCAGTATCACTTTCGTATCACAGGGCTATTCTTGAGGTTCGGCAGCTATTGGTGTAACTGCTTTATAATCTTTGGTGAGCCCGCTGGGACTCGAACCCAGGACCCACGCCTTAAAAGGGCGTTGCTCTACCAACTGAGCTACGAGCTCACTTCTGATTCCAGGGTAACACAGTTTGACAATGGTCCCCGCGCCGGAACAAAAGCGACAGCAACGGTGCAAGTCGTGTCCTGCAAAGCAGATGAGAGTATGCGACGCTTCGTCGCCCCGACAGATCCCACAGACGTAACCCCACGTCAAGTTACTGACGGGGAATTCCTTTCGTTCCATTGAACATTTAACGTGAACGCAACGAACACGGGTCAGGGCCCTGGGGACTGGGCCGGCAGCGGCACGCGAGCTTCCATGGAATCGCAGGGGATTGCACGAAAGTGGCAGATCGTGCCGGGGCCGGAGGTGGTATTGTCGCGGGGCCAAGGCAATGGCAAGTTGATAGTGTCCCAGAACTACGAGCACGCAACGTGAGGTCGGGGAGCGCAAGCAAACCGTGAAGGGAAGCCGCCTGGCAGCCGGGCGCCCGGGGTGAGAAACCCGATGGATCAGGAGCAGGAAAATTTGGCCAGAAAGCAGGAAGCCGACCAGGCGGACGATGTCGCCACGCTGTATTCCTGGGCGAATCTGCATGGGGCAAAGTACCGCGATTTCAGCGCCTCGCGCCAGGAGGTGCGGGCGCAGATGCGGCAGCGAGCCGTTGCGGAACAGGCCAGGGTAGCGCGTGAAGAAGGTCAAAGGGATAATCCGTCGAGCGGGGAGCACGCCATCTGGAGCGATATGCTGCCGGCGCCGCCGCGATCCAAACCGCCATCGGGATCGCATATGGAACTGGCCGATGCCTTTGAGGCGGCTGTGGAGGCGCGGCGCAACAGCTCCGGTTCGATACCTGCCTATGAAGGAAACGGGAATGACGCGGCCAGATCGGGAATCTATCCGGCGGCGAAGTCGGGTGCATATCCGGCGCAGCGGCCTTCGGGGTCGAATGGCGCGCCGAGGTCTTCAGGATCGTATGCGCTGCCGGTACGGGAGCAGGAATTTCCGGTGAACGGCGGTCTGGCAGAGCCGGATCCGGTGCGGCCGGCATGGCTGGCGGAGCGGAGCGCTCCGACCCAGGCGCCGGGCAGCGAGACGCTGCAGCAGTCGCGGGAGCGGGTGGCTTCGCGCTGGTTCGCTTTGCAGGGAATCTTTGGCAAGGGTGGGCAGGAGCAGCAGCGGGCGGAAAGCGGAGAGAGCCGCATCCCGGTGATGACGGTCTATTCTCTCGCCGGAGGGGTAGGCAAAACCAGCCTGGTGGCGACGGCAGGGCGGGCGCTGGCCGCACGCGGTGAGCGGGTGCTGCTGGCCGATGCCTGCTCGTTCGGACTGCTGCCCTTTTATTTTGGCGCGCGGGAAGTGAAACCGGGCGTGGTGCGCACCTTCAGCGGCGCGCCCAGCGATCCGCCGATTCGGATTGTGAGCCTCGATCTGGAACGGGACGGCAACGATCCTGACGTGCTGCGCCGGGAGCTGTCGCGGTCAGCGCAGGATGCGACGAGGGTGCTGGTGGATGTAGGAACAGGCTCGGCGTCGCTGCTGCGCCAGGCGCTGCGAGTGTCGCCGACGGTGCTGGTGCCGATCGTGCCGGATATGGCCTCGATGGTTACGCTGCAGTCGCTGGAAGGCTTTTTCCGCAGTCAGGACGGCGGTAAGCCGGTACAGGCCTGGTATGTGCTCAACAAGTTTGATGCGTCGCTTCCGCTGCATCTGGATTTGCGCGAAGTGCTGCGGCAGCAGCTCGGTGAGCGACTGCTTCCGTTTGCGATCCATCGCAGCGCCGCGGTCAGCGAGGCATTGGCAGAAGGAATGACCGTACTGGACTACGCGCCGGGTTCCCCGGCTGCAGAAGACATGATGAATTTGGTGAACTGGATCAGGAGTAGCTCCGCCGCCGTCGCGGGCGCGCAACGCGGCGTGCGCTGGAGCGAACGATGACGCAGTCGGAACTCTGGGAAGGTTTTGAATCGGGGCGGGGGCCATTTTTTCGGATTCTGCGCTGGGTGCTGATTGGTTTCGGGGTGCTGGCGCTGTTCTTCTTCGCTTCTCTGGCTCTGACCTGGCCACAACAGGCGGTGCTGGGACTGCTGATCCTGCTGCTCTGCATCTGGCTGAGCCGGGCTTCGGACTCGTATCTGGTCACGCTGACGCTGATGATGATGTCGATGTTTGCCACCTTTCGCTACGCGTGGTGGCGCATCAGCACAGTGCTCGCGTTCTTTCACGACCCGGGATCGAAGTGGGGTCCGGTCGACGGGTTTTTCATTGTTCTGCTGCTGGGTGCCGAGGCCTACGCGTTCTCGATCCTGTATCTGGGCTTTTTCCAGACGCTGTGGCCGCTGCGCCGCGCCCCGGTGCCTCTGCCCGACGATCCGGAAGAGTGGCCGGATATCGATCTGCTGATTCCCACCTATAACGAGCCGCTGGATGTGGTGCGTTATACAGCGCTGGCCTCGGTGAACATCGACTGGCCGGCGGACAAGCTGCACGTGTATATCCTCGACGACGGCAACCGCGAGGAGTTTCGGCAGTTCGCGATCGAGGCCGGCATCGGCTACATGACGCGGACGGACAACGCCCACGCCAAGGCGGGGAACATCAATCGCGCGCTGCAGCACCTGAGTTCGCCCTACGTGGCGATCTTCGATTCGGACCACGTACCGACGCGCAGCTTTCTGCAGATGACTCTGGGCTGGTTCTTTCGCGATCCGAACCTGGGCATGCTGCAGACGCCGCACCATTTCTATTCGCCCGATCCGTTTGAGCGGAATCTGGGGCAGTTTCGGGTGATTCCGAACGAGGGCGAGCTGTTCTACGGCATCGTCCAGGACGGCAACGATTTCTGGAACGCGTCGTTTTTCTGCGGATCGTGCGCGGTGCTGCGGCGCGAGGCGCTGGATGAGATTGGCGGGATCGCGGTCGAGACGGTTACCGAAGACGCGCACACCTCGCTGCGCATGCAGATTCGCGGCTGGAACACGGCGTACATCAATATTCCGCAGGCGGCGGGCCTGGCGACGGAGCGGCTCTCGGGGCATGTGAAGCAGCGCATCCGCTGGGCGCGGGGCATGATCCAGATCCTGCGCACGGATAATCCGCTGTTTGCGCCGGGATTGAAGCTGCCGCAGCGGCTCTGCTACTTCAACGCGATGACGCATTTTCTGTATGCGCTGCCGCGTCTGGTGTTTCTGACCGCTCCGCTGATCTATCTGGTTTTTGGCTTTACGAATGTGCCCGGCTACTGGATCGCGATTCTGGCGTATGCCCTGCCGCACCTGACGCTTTCGAGCGTGACCAATTCACGAATCCAGGGGTATCACCGGCACTCGTTCTGGAACGAGATTTACGAGACGGTGCTGTCGCCTTACATTCTGCTGCCCACGCTGATGGCGCTGGTGAATCCGAAGATGGGCAAGTTCAACGTAACGGCGAAGGGCGGGATGGTGACGCGCACTTTTTTCGACGCGCGCATCGCGCAACCGTTCATCGTGCTGCTGGGGTTCAACCTGCTCGGGCTGCTCATGGTGTTTCCGCGCTTCTTCCATATCCCGGGACTGGAATTCCTGTGGGACGGGACGCATCCGGGCACCATCATCACGAATGCGTTGTGGACGGTCTTCAACATCGTGATTCTCAGCGTCTGCGTGGCGGTGGCGCGCGAGGCGAAGCAGACGCGGGCGCATGTACGCATCAATTTCGCCGTACCGGTGCGGATCCGGACCGAGGACGGCCGGCTGATTCCGGGACAGACCATCGACGTATCGAGTGGCGGTCTGGCGGTGGAGCTGCTGGAGGAGCTGGATCTCCAGGAAGGGGAATCGCTGCAGGTGATCTTCCCGCTGCGCACGGGCGACGCGGAACTGCCGGCTTCGGTGGTGGCGCTGCAAAACAACGTACTGCGCGCGCACTTCTCGGCGCTGACGGTGCTGGAAGAAGAGTTGCTGACGGTGGTGCTGTATTCGCGGGCCGATTCGTGGCTGGGATGGGGTGAGGCGCGCGAAGTCGATCAGCCGCTGCGCAGCCTGGGAAGGATCATGCGCATCGCCTTCCACGGCATGGGCGTGGCCGCGCGGGCGGTGCTGCCGCTGGGCAATGGACGCAAAAAACGCACGCAGCTGACCGCCGCGGAGCGGGTGACGACGCTGCTGTTGATCTTTGGACTTCTGGCATTTGCGGGAATCGCCAAAGCACAGACCGAGAACGGGCCTGCGAGCGATGCGGGCAGCTTTGAGACGCGCCAGCCGAGCCCGACGCCCGCTGCTGTGCCGCCAGGAACCTTTCGGACCGAGCAGACGCTCGCGGAGCTGGGGGTTCCGGCAACCATCAATCTGCGCGGCTCCGATGCTTACCACAGCGTGTATTTCGCGGTTCCGCAGAACGAGGTGGTGAAGCAGGCGACGATGCACCTCGTCTATCACTTTTCGCCGAGCCTGATTCCGTCCATGAGCCACCTGAAGGTGATGCTCAACGGCACGCTCTTCGCGACCCTGCCGGTACCCGCGAATGCGGCCGACCATCCGACGCAGGAAACGGATCTGACGATGCCGGCGGAGCTGCTGGTGCGCAACAATCAGCTCACCTTCGAGTTCGTCGGGCACTACGTGATGACCTGCGAGGACCCTGCGAACACGGTGCTGTGGGCGCATGTGGACGCGGACAGCCACGTCACACTGGCGGGCGACCTGCTGCCGCTGACCGACGATCTGAAGCTGCTGCCGCTGCCTTTTTTTGATTCGGCGCTGGCCCGGCCGCCGGTGATTCCGATTGCCTTTGCAACGGCACCCACGATCCGCAGCCTGGAGGCCGCAGGGATCGTCACGTCGTGGTTCGGAGCGCTGGGCGATTATCGTCCGATGCGCTTTCCCGTATCTGAGGGGATTTTGCCGCCGGGCAACATCGTGCTGATTGCCGAGAACGGAAGCAATTTGCCCATGGGTTTGAAGCTGGGCATGCCGAGTGGCCCAACGCTGGCGGTGCGAACGAATCCGGTCGATCCCTATGGCAAGGTGCTGATCGTGACCGGAGCCGATGCGGACCAGATGCTGACGGCAGCGCAGGCGCTGGCCATGGGCTGGAGCGGCATTCAGGGATCGACGGCGGTGATCACCGATTTTCGTCTGCCGGCGGAGAGCAAGGCCGATGACGCTCCGCGCTGGATGCAGGCCAACAACAAAGTCGAGTTGTGGGACTACAACACCGCTCAGTCGCTGGAGGGAGACGGCAGCACGCCGATGGCGACCTATTATCGTCTGCCTCCTGATCTGTTCTTCGGCGACAGGCAGAACGTGCTGCTGCACCTGAACTACCGCTACAATCCGATTCCCATCGGTCCGATTTCGAGCATGCAGGTGGAGTCGAACGATGCTTATCTGGGATCGGTGCCGCTGGTGCCGGGAAAAGTCGCCTCACGCGAATCGCAGGTGAATCTGGCGATTCCGGTAGTGAACCTGCGGCCGTTCTCGAACTCCCTGCGGTTCAACCTGACCTTTCAGTTGCTGAAGAGCGGCGGCTGCAAGGATACGACGCCGGCGAACATGGTCGGCTCGATCCTGCGCGATTCCTACATCGATCTGCGCGGCTTTCCGCACTGGGCGGCGCTGCCGAACCTTGAGCTTTTCTCCAATGCCGGCTTTCCGTTTACTCGCTTTGCGGACATGAGCCAGACAAAGATCGTGCTGCCCGATCAGCCGACGCAACAGGAGATCGAGCTCTACCTGACGATGCTCGGTCACTTTGGTTCGGAGACCGGGTATCCGGCGCTGCGCGTGTCGGTGGTTGGCCCGGAGGCAATGCAGGCCGGAACGGATGCCGATCTGCTGGTCATTGCGACCGGCCAGGACAACAGCGGTGTGACCAGGCTGGCAGGCTCGATGCCGGTGTCCATTGGCGACGGCGGACTGCGCGTGCAGGACACGCGCGGCTTCTTCACCACCTTCCACCATGCGTGGTGGAAGCTGCGCTCGAGCGACGAGGCGGCGTCGGGGGAACTGGGAACGGTGGGCATTCCGGATGCGCTGATCGAGGAGCTGGAGTCGCCCTTCGAGAGCGGCCGCACGGTGGTGCTGATCGACATGAAGAGCGCGGCCAATTTCGATCCGCTGATCACCGGTTTCCTGCAGATGTCGCAGTCGAGCGCGGTCTCGGGCACAGTGACTCTGCTGGACGGAAACCGCTTCCGCAACTACCGGATTGGCAACGAGGTGTATCACGTCGGGATTCTGCCGTGGTGGACGGCGCTGAGCCTGTGGTTCATGCAGGTGCCGTGGATGGTGGACCTGGCGGTGCTGGCGATCAGCTTCATGTTTGCCATCTGGATTCGCGGCTGGCTGCGCGGGCGGGCACGGCGCCGGCTGCAGGTCGTGGAGGGCTGAGGGCGCGTGCGAGCGGCGAGGATACTCGCGGCATTGGCGATCGCGCTGGTATCGGTTACGTGCCAGGCGGAGCCCTGGGCCTTATGGCAGGCCTACTGCCAGTCGTTTATCGACGGGCACGGGCGGGTAGTCGACCACCAGGGCGGGGATCGCACCACTTCGGAGGGGCAGGCTTATGCGCTGTTCTTCGCATTGGTGGCCAACGACCGCACCCAGTTCGACGCGCTGCTGGCGTGGACGCGGGACAACCTGGCGCAGGGCGACCTGACCGCGCACCCGCCGGGATGGCAGTGGGGCAGGGCGCAGGATGGAAGCTGGAAGCTGCTGGATACGAATTCGGCCTCCGATGCGGACCTGTGGATGTCCTACACGCTGGCGGAGGCGGGCCGGCTGTGGAATGAGCCCAGCTATACGGCGCTGAGCCGGATCATGGCGGCGCGGATCGCGCAGCAGGAAGTAACGGATCTGCCGGGGTTTGGGCCGATGTTGTTGCCAGGCACGAATGGGTTTCATCCCTCGGCACAGGTGTGGGTGCTGAATCCCAGTTATGTGCCGCTGCCGGTGCTGGAACGGCTGGCAAGAACTGATGCGACCGGACCCTGGGCGACTATTGCGAAGAAGCTGCCGCAGTTTTTAGAGCAGAGCGCGCCGCATGGGTTTGCGATGGACTGGGTGAGCTACAGTCCAGAGAGCGGGTTTCAGCCGGTGGCCGCGCCGGGAAACGCGAAGGCGGTGCCGGAGGGCAGCTACGATGCGATCCGGGTGTATCTGTGGGCGGGCATGACCAACAGCGCCGATCCGCAGTATCACGCTGTGATGGGCGCGGCGGGGGGCATGGGCGAGTGGCTGAAGGCGCACCTGTTCCCGCCGGTGCAGGTTTCGTCGGGCGGAGTGCCCGGTGGGGCGGACGGGCCGGTGGGTTTTTCGGCGGCAACGGTTCCGTATCTGAGCGGGTTGGGAGAGAATGCAGCTTTGGCAAAACAACGGGACCGGCTGGCGGCGCAACTGGATCCCGGCACGAAGCTGTATGGACATCCGCCAGCGTATTATGACCAGAATCTTGCTATGTTTTCCGAGGGCTGGCTTTCTCATCGCTTTCGCTTCGGCAGCGACGGAGAGCTGAAGGTGACATGGAAGAAGTGACGATAAATCGGCTTAGCCGCAGGCTCGTGGTCTGGATAAGCTTCGCGTTCCTGTGCGCAGGGGCGGCGCTGGCGCAATCGCCTGCGGAAAAGGCATTGCTCGATAAGGCCCATGCGCTGGAGCAGTCGGGACATATCGACCTCGCTGCGCAGTCGTGGCAGCAGGTGCTGTTGTCGGATCCAAATAATCAGGAAGCGCTGGCGGGGCTGGCGCGCTGGGCCAAAATCAACGGCCACGATGCGGAGTCGCAGCGATATATCGATCGGCTGCGGCAGGTGAATCCCAACAGCCCCGAAATTGGCCATGTGCAGTCGCTGATGAGCAACAAGGCTCAAAATCAACTGCTGCAACAGGCGGCGGAACTGGCCAAAGCGGGTCGGCCGGAGCAGGCGCTGAAGATTTATCACCAGGCCTTCGGCAATACGCCGCCGGATAACTGGGCGCTGGCCTATTACGACACCGAGGCGGCGCTGGAGTCGACGCGCGAGGATGCGATTCGCGGATTGCGCGCGCTGATGGCGAAGTATCCCGACGATCCGCAGTATGGCGTGGATCTGGGCCGTGTGCTGACCTACAACGCGAGGACGCGTGCTGAAGGCGAGCGGCTGCTGAAGCAGCATCCGCAGGATGCGCAGGCGCAGGCAGCGCTGCGTCAGGCACTGCAGTGGGACGTGCAGAATCCGGCGGCATCACCGGAGATTCGCGAATATCTGAAGGAGCATCCCGACCAGGAACTGGCCAGGGAACTGGCGGAGACAGAGGCGAAGCAGGGCAACGTCACCCTGGGACTGGCGCGAACGCCGGCGGAGCGTGATGCCTACGCAGACCTGGGAGCGAACCATCTGGAAGCGGCGGAGCGGCAGTTTACGTCTCTGCACGAGCGGGAGCCGCAAAATCCGCGGGTAATGGCGGGGCTCGGCTTCCTGAGAATGAAGCAGAGCAACTTCCCGGAGGCGATCGGCTGGTTCGAGAAGGCCGAGGAGAACGGACTGCACAGCGCCATCATCGATGAGTCGCTGGCGACTTCGCGCTTCTGGGGCGCCATGCAGACCGGGACCGAGGCGCTGAACAATAACCACCTTGATGAAGCCGAGCGGTCGTTCAAGGCAGCGCTGACTATGCGCCCGGGCAATCCAGACGCGACGACCGGACTGGCCGGGCTCTACATGAAGCGGCAGCAGCCGCAGCTGGCGGTGCCGATCTATGAGCAGCTGGTAAAGACGCAGCCGAAATCGGAAGCGATCTGGCGCGGGCTGTTTATGGCGCAGGCGCAGGCTGGGGAAGCGAAGGCGGCGATCGCCACGGCGCAGCATTTTCCTCCGGCAGTGAGCACAACCCTGCGCAAGGATCCCGACTATCTGCGCATGCTGGCTTCGGCGTATGCGGAGACGGGGCAGATGGCAGACGCGCAACGCATCTTTACCGAGGCGTTGAGCCTGCCGAATACGCAGAAGGATGCGCAGGCCAAGGCCGCTATCCGGCTGCAGTATGCCGGGCTGCTGGTAGCCAGCGGACGCTACGCGCAGGCGGCGGCGATGTATCGCGATCTGATTTTGGCCGACTCGGACAATGTGAGCGCGTGGCAGGGACTGGTGGCGCTGCAGCATCAGGCGGGGCGCGATCCGGAGGCGATCACGACGGTCGAGCGCATGCCGCCGGATGCCTACGACATGGCGCTGCGCGACGGCGGATTTCTGCTGATGCTGGCGTCGATTTATCAAACCCAGAATCATCCCGACGTGGCACAGGAGTTCCTGAATCGCGCGGTGAAGCTGTACGCGGACAATGGGCAGGAGCTGCCGATGGCCTTGCAGCTGCAGATTGCCGCGGTCGATTTGCAGCGCAATCATCCTGATGCGGCGTACAAGATTTATCGCGCAGCGCTGACCGAGCATCCGGACCGGCTGGATGCATGGGCAGGGCTGCTGGCCGCGCTGCACGCGACGGGACATGACGCGGACGCGCTGGCACAGATTCAGCAGATTCCCGACGATGTGCGGCGGCGGCTGGATTCGGATGTGCAATACGAGCAGACGGTAGCCGCGATCTATGCGGCCAATGGACATCCACAGGCCGCGCTGGGCATGACGGAGCGGGTCCAGGATCATTACCGCGCGCTGCGAACGCTGCCTCCCGCCGATGTGCAGATTCAGAATGCGTGGCTGCTCTTCAACACCAACGACGATGCCGATCTCTATCGCCAGCTGATGGCGCTGGGCGATCGCACCGATATGACGGACGAGCAGCGGCGGCAGATTCAGACCATCTGGGCGTCCTGGGCGGAGCGCCGGGCAACGCAGGCCGCGGCGTCAGGAAATCCGCACCGCGCGATGGATATTTTGCAGGCGGCGGCGAAGGCGTTTCCCAACAATCCGGCAGTGAGCCGAGCGCTGGCTGCGGGTTATCTGCAGGCAGGACAGCCGAAGGACGCGGTAGCGATCTATCAGTCGCTGGATATGACGAACGCCACGTCCTCCGATTACGAGACCATGGTGGGGGCAGCCCTGTCGGCGCAGAACATGAAGCTGGCGGAGAGCTGGCTGCGTCAGGCGCTGGAGAAATTCCCCAACGATCCGAAGGTGCTGTCGACGGCGGCGCGCTTCGAGCAGGCGCGCGGAGACAGCGCGCGGGCAGCGGAGTACTGGAAGGCGTCGCTGAATGCGATGCCGCCGGTCTCGCCGGCAACCGAGCTGGCGCATAAGCTCGATCAGCCGGATGTGACCCCGCAGAAGCCGAAGACGGAACACGGCGGGGATCTGGTGAACCTGCTGAATCCGGGCGGTACCGAGACGGCGGCGGGTGGATCGTCGGTGCCGTTGCCGAGCTATCGCAATCCGTATCCGGACCACACCATGACGGCCAGCAATGAGCCGTACGGTCCGGATCCGCTGTATATGGGAACGGCCCCGGTGCAGCTGAATAACAATCAGCAAAGCAATAATCAGCAGGCGACGGGGGCTGCCGCGCCGAAGCGGGATTCGCTCAGCGAACTGCCGCCGGTGACGGACGACACGAGTGCCGGCGAAACAGAAGCAGGAAGCACTGCTGGTGCGGCGGGGACGACCACGGGCAGCCAGCCGGAAACGGCGCCTGTCGAAAATCCAGCGCCGAAGACCCTGCACAAGCGCACGCCGAAGACGGCGCCGGCTAAGCCGAGCCCATTGAAACCGGAAGCCTCAGTTGAGTCTTCAGCTCCTCAGACGGCGACTGGGACGGCGGAACGCGGTGAGACTTCGCTCCCGGGAGCGAGCATTGAGCCTTCAACAGAGACTGTGGCTCCGCCGCTGCCGGCGCGGGCGGCGATCGATACTGACGCGCAGCCGTCATCCGGAAACATTGCGGAGAAGGAGCCGGAGCAGTTGACGCTGGACACGAGCCCGGCACTGGTCGAGGTGCCAAACGCAAGCCAAGAGGCGATGCGGCGTGCCCAGGCGGCGCTGGCGGAAGCCACGAAGCCGGTCGATCCGTCGGCGGTTCCGACACAGTACGAACCGGGCACGCAGCAGATCGCGCCTGCGCCGGACAACACACAGCAGCAGCCGACGTACTACGAACGACCTCCAGCGCTGCTCAACAATTCTCCAGCTGATATCGCAGCGCAGGGACAGCCCCCGCTCGAGACCACTCCGGGAGCGACGGACGAGCAGCTGATGCAGGAGAATCTGCCGCCGCTGCGTGGTCCTTATATGCGGCCGGCGTTTGTGCGGCCCCCGAATCCACGGGACGAAGCGCAGCGGCAGCTGGCGAATATTCAGGGCGGGTACAGTCCGTGGATGGGCGGCACCGGATATGTGAACCATCGCAGCGGCACGGCGGGTTTTGATGCGCTGAGCATGCTCGCGGCTCCGTTTGAGGCCTCGATGCCGCTGGGACCATCGGCGCGGCTGACGGTTGTCAGCGAACCCGTGTTTCTCGATCCTGGCTCGGCAACGACCGCGCCCATCCTTTCGAATGGGGTCACGGAGCAGCTGGGGACGGCAGCGGTCAATTCGGTGCTGACGCAGCAGAATGCCACAGGGATCGGCGGGGAAGTGCAGCTGGCTATGCCGACCTTTGCGGCCAGCGTGGGCTATTCGCCCTATGGCTTCCTGGTGTCGAATGCCATTGGGCGGCTGAACTGGCGGCCGGCGAACGGTCCGTTTACGTTCAGCTTTACTCGCGATTCGGTGAAGGATTCGCAGCTTTCCTACGCCGGCCTGCGCGATCCGGGATCGGCTGCGCCGGGCTTTGGCGGCAACGTGTGGGGTGGCGTTATCTCCACGGGTGGCGAGGCTGCCTTCGGCAAAGGCGATGCCTCGTCGGGCTACTACGTGAGCGGCGGCTATCAGTACATCGATGGGGTGCACGTGCAGACCAACGACCGCGTGGACGGCGATGCGGGCGCTTACTGGCGGGTGAAAGATATTCCCGATATGGGCAGCCTCACGGTCGGTGCGAATTTCTTCGGAATGCACTACGCGCACAACTCGTTCTACTTCACCTACGGACAGGGCGGATACTTCAGTCCTCAGGCATATTTTCTTGCCAATGTGCCGGTGAGCTGGACGGGGCGGCGTGGGGTCAACTTCCACTACGCCATTACGGCCGGGCTGGGCGTACAGGCGTTCCAGGACGACAGCTCGCAGTATTACCCGCTGGATTCGGCGCTCGAAGTGGCGAATAACAACCTATCGTATCCGGCGCAGACGATCGTGAGCGCGAATTACAACCTCAACAGCGAGGGTGCGTATCACCTGACCGACCACTGGTATGCGGGCGGGTTCATGAATCTGAACAATACCCGCAGTTATAACAATCAGGTGGTGGGCTTCTATGTGCGGTATCTTTTCCGGCCGCAGGTGCCGACGGAGCTGGGCCCGACCGGGCTGTATCCATGGGAAGGTCTGCGGCCGTATAAAGCGCCGTAAGCGAAACCTCTCCGGTTAACCTGCGGCGGAGGAGCCCCGTACCTCCGCCGACATGTCTGTGTGCGAGAATCAGCGGTGGCGTTCAGTCTCGCTCGTCCCCTGATACGACGTTAGAGGGGAAGTTACCACCCCGAAAGTGGAATTCCCGCCGATAGTTACCCTGCCTAGAATCGTCTTCAGATTTCAAAACCAGGTAGCCTCCTGCAGTTCATCTTTTCGCCCCTGGTGAGGACGGCGATTGCCCATGCGCCCACTTTTAAAGAATTCTCAGCAACACAAGTCTGTCCGGCGTTCGCTGTATTCAGCGCTGAGTGTCGCGGGCCTGTTGTCGTCGATGTTTGCGATGAGCGGATGCCTTTCGCGGTCGCTGACGGCGATTAGCGTAGAGCCGACTGTCAACCTGACCTGCGTCGTACCCGGAGTTTCTGCGCAGTTTAAAGCCTATGGCACCTATACGGAGTCCGGACACGCGACCCACACTGAGGACATCACGGAGCAGGTGACGTGGTCGGCGACGATTCCCGCTGTGGCCGCCATCAACTCCACCGGGCTGGCGACGGGAATGGGCCTGGGCACGACGGCGATCATCGCGTCGACACAGGGATCCTTTGGGAACCTTCGCGCGACCTCGAGTATTAATGTTCAGACCAGCTGTGGCACGACGTCCAGTGTTCGGCCACTGTCTTCACTGGAAATTCTGCCTGGCACGGAACAGCTGAGTGAGGCAGGGGATTCGGCACAGTTTCTGGCAGTCGGCACTTATTCAGACACCCCGCGGACTGCGGATGTTACTCATCAGGTCAGCTGGACCTCGAGTAAGCCCAGGGTGGCGAGGGTGGATGCCGCAGGGCTGGTGACGGCTGTTGGTTCCGGCGAGGCGATCATCACCGCGCAGGAGAAAAACGGCGCGGTCTCCGCAACCCAGAAGATTACGGCCGGTGTTCCTGATCTGGCTCTGCCTGGACTGGTGATTTATGCGCCGGGCTCGGGCGCCGGGAAGATCACTGGCACAGCGGTGGCGCCGGATGGTTCGGTGCAGCCAATTGACTGTGTCTATGACGGAAGCTCGAAGGGGTCGGACGCGGGCCGCGGATGCAGCGGCAATTTCGCTCCCGGCACGACAGTTACGCTGACGGCCGCTCAGGGGAATGGCACAATCTTCGACGGCTGGTCGAAGAACTGCGGGCAGTCAGCGGTTCAGCCGCATTCCTGCACATTGATGGTGAACGGTAACACCAGCGTTGGAGCGATTCTGGACCCGCGGTAAATGGATCCACGGTAAACGGATCCGGCGTAAGACGGGACGATCCTTCAACCGCACAAGATAGGTTCGCGCAATCCTTTGCGCCTCATATCCACCCAGCTTTGGATGGACGTGGGGCGCACATTTTTTTGTAGCGGACAGGCTGCGGGATGGAGCGGAACTGTGCAGGTACTACTTTCAGGGAAGTAAAAAGCTGAAATTTTGCTTGTGTGCAACGTCATCCAGGCGATACAAAAAGGCCATCCCCCTGTCACTCTTCCGGGTAAAACTGACCGTGTAGGAGTCGGCAGGGCTCTGTTCGATTTGCGAGGCTCCTGCCGTGACTCAATCTGCTCGTCGTTCGCTGCTCTTCGTTTGCCTGGTTCTTTCCCTTTGCGCAACCCTGCCCGCCTGGGCGGCTGAATGGACGCAGCCCACCCCGGAGGAACTGAAGATGACCTCTGATCCGGCTGCGCCGGATGCTCCCGCGGTCTTTCTCTACCGCGAAGAGATCATCGACGACAAGGGCCACTTCCACCGTGTCTATGCGCGAGTCAAGATCCTGAGCGAAAAGGGCAAGGAAGAGTTCAGCGACGTCGAGATCCCGTACGAAGCGGGGGGATCGAATGTGCGTGCCGTCGACGGACGCACGATCCACGCCGACGGTGCGGTGGTTCCGTTTACGGGCAAGCCGTGGACGAAGGAACTGGAGAAGTCAGGCGAAGTGAAGTGGATGGAAAAGGGCTTCAGCATGCCCGATGTGCAGGTGGGCAGCATTCTGGAATACCGCTACGAAATACAGTACGACGATAACTATTTCGAGCCGCCGGACTGGATCCTGCCGCAGTCGGTGTACGTGCACAAAGAGCACTACCATTTTGTGCCGACCACAAGGCAAAACCTGGTCTTCCGCGATGCGAAGGGACACGAGAGTGCGGTCAACCGCCTGATGTATTTCCCCGCGTTGCCGAAAGACGCAAAGGTGCGAGAAGGCATGGACGGTTTCGATCTGGTCGTGGAGAACGTGGCCGCTCTGCCGAAGGAGGAATTCGAGCCGCCCCTGAACAGCTTCGCGTACCGGCTGGTTTTCTACTATTCGGAGGCGTTTTCAGGAGCGGACTTCTGGAAGGAAGCGGAGAAGAGCTGGTCGAAGGATGTGGATCGCTTCGCCAACCCTTCAGACCGGATTCGTCAGGCGGTTGGGCAGATTGTGGCTCCCGGGGATACGGACGAGCAGAAGCTGAAGAAGATCTACGCCGCAGTGATGACGGTGGAGAATACCCGATTCACCCGCGAGCACACCGCAGCGGAGAACAAGGCCGAAGGGCTGAAGATCAAGACGGCTGCCGATATCTGGGATCAGAAGCGCGGCACCGACGACGAGATCACGCGCCTTTTCATTTCGATGGCCCGCGCGGCGGGGATGAAGGCCTACGCGATGATCGTGACGGAGCGAAACCGGAACCTGCTCAACTTCGGCTATCTCTACTGGGGCCAGCTGGAAGACGAGATCGCCATTGTGCAGGTGAACGGCAAGGAACTGTACTTCGATCCAGGCCAGCGTTACTGCGAATACGGCAAGCTGCACTGGATGCACACCCTGATGCAGGGGGTGCGGCAGGCTGACGGCGGCCCCGTAACAGCGTTCACGCCCGGTCCGACTTACATGGACAACCAGATGATGCGGACGGCCGAGCTGACACTGGGTCCGGAGGGAATCGTGAGCGGACAGGTTCGCATCACGATGAACGGAACGGACGCGCTGCGCTGGAGGCAGGAGGCACTGCGCACCGACGAGCAGGAGACGAAGAAGCGCTTCGAAGAAGAGCTTCAGGAGCGCGTGCCCAGCGGAATCATCGTGAAGACAAATCACTTCATCGGAATGAAAGATCCCAACTCCGTGCTGATGGCGATTTTGGATGTGAGCGGCAGCCTGGGAACGGTCACCGGGAAACATGTGATCCTGCCCAGCGCATTTTTCGAGGCGAATGCCAAGCCGTTGTTTGCCGAGCAGAAACGCGAGTCGCCGGTGGATCTGCGCTACCCGTACATGCGTCAGGACGATGTCAAGCTGAATCTGCCGCCGGGATTCACCGTGGATACGCTGCCGAAAGATGCGCAGATTCCCTATCTGAAGATGGCGAGATACGCGACGCACTACGAGCAGAAGAACAGCGTGTATGAGCAGCAGCGCATTCTGCTGATGGGCAACACCATCTACCACGCGGAGGAGTACGGACAGCTCAGGGACTTCTTCCAGAAGACGAGCGCTCAGGATCAGGAGCAGGTGCTGCTGAAGCGGACAGCGGTCGTGGCGGCAGCCAGCAATACGGGCGGGAAGAGCGAATGAGACGGCAGGGCTCAGAGCAAAGGGCGCAGGGCTCTCCACAGCGTCCAGGGAAGCGGGCAGGTCTCCGGGTTGCGGCGATCCAGATGGCGCTGTTTCTTAGCTGTGCGGCCTCGGCCTTTGCGGGGACGAATCCGCAGGTACCTGACTGGGTGACGGACGCCGCCAATGCGACCGGAAGCTGGGGCACAGCAAAAGCGGTGGTTCTGCTGGAAGACACTCTGGTGACGGTGCAGCCGGATGGGCGCCCGGTGGAGCGCTATCGTACCGTAGTCAAGATTCTGCGTCCCCAGGGACGCGATTATGCGCATCCGATGGTCTGGTTCTCGAAAGATGAGAGGCTGCGTTCCTTCCACGTCTGGAGCATCGGAGCGGATGGACATCACTACGCGATGAAGGACCAGGAGTACTCCGAATACGGAGACGAAGCCTGGGGAATGTTGTATGTCGACGAGCGGGCCAAGGTCGCGTCTCCGCCGGGCGCCGACCCCGGTGGCATAGTCGCGTGGGAGTACGAGAAGGAGCTGGCTCCCTATTTCAGCGAGGATACCTGGGAGTTTCAGGAGGAGGTGCCGACGGCGCGCTCGGTGTATGAGCTGGACCTGCCTGCCGCCTGGCATGAATATCCGGTGTGGTTCAGGCACGGACAGGTGCAGCCGACGGAAGTGGCTCCGAACCATTTCCGCTGGGAGATGACCGGCATTGAAGGAGTCGATTTGTCTGACGTTCCGCTGGCTCCGCCGTGGCGTTCGCTGGCCGGGCGCATGACCGTGCATTTCTCCGCCACTCCCGTGCCGGAGGGCGACGCACTGTGGGCAAAGCTGGGCGAGTGGTATACGAACCTGGCGGCTCCGCGGAGCGAAGGCGGAACGGATATCGCGACGACGGCCAGGTCGGTGGCGGGCGACGGTGATTACATGGCGCGGCTGGCGAAGGTCGCCGATTTCATGCAGCAGCAGATCCGGTATGTCGGGATCGAGATCGGTATTGGAGGATGGCAGCCGCATCCGGCGGAGGACATCTTTCGCAGCCGCTACGGGGACTGCAAGGACAAAGCGACGCTGACGATCTCCATGCTGGACGCCGTTGGGATTCGTGCAACGTGGCTCGCCGTCGATACCGAGCGCGGGTTCATCGATCCGGGCATGCCATCGCTGTTCGGAAACCACATGATCACTGCCATCGAGATTCCGAAGGGCTACGACAATCCGAGGCTGCAGGCGGTGGTGACGACGAAGTCGGGGAAGCGGTACCTGATCTTCGATCCCACCAATCAGTACGTCCCCGTCGGTCAGCTGCCGGATTACGAGCAGGGAAGCTGGGGATTACTCGCTGCGGGAGCGGAGAGTCAGGTAATCCAGTTGCCGGTGCTCCAGCCGGGCGACGACATGACGGAACGGAAGGCGAAGTTCGAACTGGAGGCGGATGGCACGCTGAAGGGCGATGTGACGGTCTTGCGCAGCGGCGCCTCAGCGGGCGGGCTCCGCCGGCAACTGGCCAGGGACAGTGACAAAGATCAGCGGCAGGCGGTGGAACGCTCGCTACAGCACGATTTCTCGACCTTCACCCTGGGAACGGAAAAGGCCGACAACGTACGCGAGCTGGATAAGCCGCTGGAACTGAGCTATTCGGTCACCGCGCCGCTCTATGCCAAGGGCGCGGGCAGCATGTTGCTGGTGCGGCCGAGAGTAGTGGGCAGCGTGGCCGATGGGCTGGATGACAAGCCGCGCACGGTGCCGATCAGCTTCGATGCGCTGCGGACATGGCACGATGATTTCGATGTCAGGATTCCGACCGGGTACACGGTAGACGATGTGCCGGACCCGGTAAATCTCGATGTAGGCTTCGCGACCTATCGCAGCGAGGTGAAGGCGCAGGGCGACACGCTGCACTACACACGCGAATACGTGGTGAAGAAGCTCAGCCTCGATCCCGCCGATTACGCAACGCTGCGCAAGCTGGAGGGGCAGATCACCTCCGACGAGAACAGCGATGCGGTCCTAAAAAAACAGTAACGGTGGCAGTTGCAATTATCGCCGGGCTTCGCCGGCGGTGAGTGCGAAGTCGGGTGTTCCCTGTAATCGGACCTGGTGCGGAAGGTGTTGGGCGGATTAGCCCAAACGGATGTAATTAGCACGAATGGGCTAATACCTGCTGCAACGCGAATCCCTGTGTGATATGTAATTCCGACCAGTCGCTGCGACATACTTTCCCTCTTCAGGGGAAGGATTTGCACACTCGATGGAAAAGGTTGCCTTTTTGCCAATAATTTTTTAGATATAGCAAAAATAAGGGTTTACAAGTTAGCTTCCCTCGGTATGATCCCCCTTGTAACCAATTTCAATTCTGCCTGCGGCCTTCGCTCGGAGGCCTGAAGCAGACGGTTCCCCACGGGCCTGCTGAAAGCAAAACAGCGGATTCCTGTCCTTCCGCCTGTCTTCCGGTGCTGCGCGCGCAAGCCGATCTTCGGCATAAGCGCTGAGGCGTTCACCTCTGCAAACGCCGAAGTATGCATACGAGGTTGTCGAGTTCAGGCGTCCCCCGCCTGCGGCTCAGATCAGCCCACCGAGACCAAGATCGTCGATTCCTTCCCAGCTCAAAAAGCGAGGGAGGAGTCCCACGCGGATTACTAACGCACTCCCGCATGGACGGGCAAGACTCGCAAGGATAGCTGATGAAGAAGAGCACGTTGTGTAATTTTTTATTCCCCACTTTCCTCCTCACGATCGCGTTTCCTGCATTCGCCGATGTAACGGTCAGCAGCCCCGGAAACGGGGACGAAGTGACGGCCCCGTTCGAACTCACCGCCAGTTCGCCGACATGCTCATCGCAGACGGTGACCGCCATGGGCTACTCGCTCGATAACAGCGCGAACACAACCACGGTGCAAGGCACGTGGGTGCAGGCGAACGTCAGCGCCGGCACCGGGGCGCATACGCTGCACGTCAAGTCGTGGGGCAACAAGGGCTCGGCCTGCGTGACCGATGTGGACATCACCGTGAATGCCGGCTCGGGTTCGGCAGTCTCGGCTGACGGCATCACGGTGAAGAGCCCGGGCAGCGGAGCGACGGTTGGTTCACCCTTCGGCCTCGCGGCCAGCGCGCCCAGCTGTTCAGGACAGACCGTGAGCGCGATGGGTTATTCGCTCGATGAAAGCGCCGCGACCACCATTGTGAGCGGCACGTCGATCAATGCGACGGTAAGCTCCGGTACGGGCTCGCATACGCTGCACGTTAAATCGTGGGGGAATAAAGGCTCAGCCTGCACAGCGGCGGTCAACATTAAGGTAGGCTCGGCGAGCAGTTCTGTCGCTACATCGACGGATGGCATCGACGTGAGCAGCCCGGGGAAGAATGCGCAGGTGTCTTCTCCGTTCGATGTTGTCGCGAGCGCTCCGACATGCTCTTCGCAGGCGGTGGGCTCCGTAGGCTTCTCCTTCGACAGCAGCCCGGATACAACCATCATCAGCGGCACGTCGATCAATAAGCAGGTATCGGCCGGGAATGGCGCACATACACTGCACATCAAGTCATGGGGCAAGGGCGGAGCGTCCTGCGCAGCGAATATCCCGATCAGCGTGTCGGCTCCAGCGAATAATTCAGTGATTCCCTCGAATGCGGTGAAGGTCAGCAGCATTCAGACTCTCAAAAACTGGGAGACAGAATACGATGTTGGGACAAAAACGGGCTACTCGACCGGTTCGATGAGCCTGGTCAGCTCGCCGGCACACGAGGGCGGATCGGCACGGAAATTTGTGACCAACTTCAATGACTATGCTGGGCAGCGCTTCGACGTTTCCTTCGGCGACGATACAACCTCGCAGAATTTCTTTTATGACGTGTGGGTCTACCTGACCAGCTCAACCAGTAAGATGGCGAACCTGGAACTGGATATGAACCAGACCATGCCCAACGGGCAGACAGCCATCTTCGGCTTCCAGTGCGACGGTTACTCCGGCACGTGGGATTACACGGCCAACAAGGGAACGGCGAAAAGTCCGGTAGATACCTGGATTCATTCGAAGCAGCCCTGCAATATCCACAACTGGGGCGTCAACGCGTGGCACCACGTGCAGGTCAGCTACTCGCGCGACGGCGCAGGCAAGGTGACTTATAAGTCGGTGTGGCTCGACGACAAGGAACAGGACATCTATGCCACTGTGTCGTCGGCATTCGCGCTGGGATGGGGGCCATCGCTGCTGACTAACCTGCAGGTGGACGGGGAAGGCTCCGGCGGAACGATCACCATGTATCTGGACGACCTGACGGTTTACCGCTGGTAGCGGCTCGGGTGTAGATCGGGCTCCGCACTTGTTGCGGAGCCCATTTTGTTTGGAGATGAATTTCGCCGAGCGTGCTGCGCCGGCGTCCTTTATTGCGCCTGAACCACAGAGCTTCCGTGGGGCGGCAGATGAAGATACAGGTCAGCCGAAGGCCGTTGCGGTTCACCGGTCCACAGATCGCGTGCCGCGTGTTTCCCCAAAGGAAGGGCCAGCTCCGACCACTTGATGTTCAGTGCGGCCGGGCGGTTATCGACGTTGAAGAAGGCGAAAGCGCGGCGTGTGTGTTCCGGAGAGCCTGAGTCCGCTTCCCAGACGCGCAGGTGCTCGAAGCCTGACGGCAGATTCGCCAGAGGATGGCTGGCGCGGGCTCGCTGATCGATAGCGATGAGTCCGCGGTTGGTCATCAGGTTGCGCGTCAACGGATCGAGTCGGGTGAGGTTCGCGCCTTCGATGAGCGGCGCGCGGGCAAAGACCCACAGCGCGAACTGGCTGCGCTGCTCGTCGGGGGTGAGCTGCGTGTAGCGCGATTGTCCTACGGGAGGCCGCGGCGCCAGCCAGCCATCGGGAAGAGCATCGGGATCGATCGAGGAGCCGGGCTGCGGCCACGAGGCCCATTGTGCGAGCAGATCGAAGTCGTTGCGCAGCCCGACGGGGAAGTCCTTTCCCGGCGGCGTGAGCCAAAGATCCCAGTGCTCGGGAGAAACGCGCACCATCTGCGCATCATGAGCGGCTGAGTTCATGTAGTCCTGCGGTAACGGGCCGGGCGAAAGGCTCAGGACCATGGGGCGGCCTGTTCTGCGGATCGCCTCATGTATCTGGTGAATTTCTGAAGCATGGAAAGGATGGTCGGCAACGCAGCCCAGCTTGATGAAATCCACTCCCCACGCGGCATACTGGCGAGCGATCGAATCGTACCAGGCCTGTCCGGCGGCATTGTCTTTCACGACGAAGAATTCTTTGTCCCAGGAGCAGGTCTGGGTAGTATCCGCTGCTTCGCTGGCGCGAAATTGTGAATTGGCGATGGGACGATTGCCTTCTACCGCCTGACGCGGAATGCCGAGCATGACATGGATGCCGAGCTTGAGTCCACGGGCATGAAGCCAATCCGCCAGTGGCTTAAAGCCTGCGACATTTGCCGCGGAAGGAAAGCGGTTGGGCGCCGGAAGGAGACGTCCGTTAATGTCGAGAACGTAGTTGCGTTGTGCCGCATCGCGACCGCTGGGATTTTTCTCGTACCAGCCAGCATCGAGCAAAGCATATTGCCAGCCGTATTGCCTGAAACCGGCGAGCACGGTGGCGTTGGCGCGGAAATCAGCTTCGGTGATGGTGAGGCCGTAGCTGTCCCATTCGCTCCAGCCCATGGGCGGCGCAGGGGCCGGGCCTTGTGAGCGGGCAGCGGTTGCGGTGAACAGAGCGATGGTGAAAACAGCGAGGAACCAGCGGCTGCGGGCCATGGGGCACGTATATCACAGGATCTACCCTCGCAGCCGCGCGTATGGTTCAGCAACTTAGCGCAAGCAACGGGTCCTCCTGTTCGGCCGCAGCACCGGCAAGACGGCGTACCACCGCTGCGGAGATGGGCTGGCCGGTCATTCCTTCGTAATAGCTGAAGGCAGGACTGGGATTCACTTCAAAGCAGTACACCTTGCCGTCAGGCGTGATCTTGAGATCAATGCCTGCGAACTCGAGACCGAGGGAAGCGGTGAGCCGCAGGCAGCGATCGGCGAGACCGTCAGAGATGTCGACAGGGCGCAGACCCGCGGGCTCGCCGCCATCACGGCCTGCGTAGCGGTAGTCGGTCGCGTCACTTTCAATGGCCGTGGCGAATACTTCGCCGCCGATGGTGTGCACGCGCAGGTTGACCCCCTCGACATACGCCTGAAACTGGATGGGGCACCAGCGGATGAGCTCCAGCCGCTCTTCGTCCTTATCTTCGAGTTCCTTCACGATGGAGCGCACCGCGCTGATCGACTTGTAGATGACGCGACGGTGTTCGGCGCGAAAGGCACGCACACGATCGGGATCGTTGGTGATCAGGGTTTCGGGAACACGAAAACCAAATTTGGTGATGAGCTGCGCCTGGTAGGGCTTGGAGGAATTGGTTGCCATGGGCGCGCAGCGATTGATCACGCATGCCGGAGAGATCTCCATCCAGCGCAGCAGGGTGTCGTGAAAAGCGCGGCAGCGAGCACGCAAAGGCGAATCAGCAGGCTCCCCGGCCAATTCCGGAAGCAGACGATCGTCCATCAGGCGCGGATAGACAGAGGCAAAGTCTCTGAGATCATAGGCGTGGCCGGAGATCAGGAGTTGGCCACGAATCTCGCCGTTGTCAATTTCAAACCAGAGATCGCAGTTCAGAGATTCGCGCTGATTCAGCAGCACGAAGTCCGCGTGCATGTCTTCGAGGCGAGCGATGACCATGCGCAGAGGGGATTCCGAAGGAATGCCGCAGACGAGAATCATGAGTGTCCTCCTGAGACGAGGCTGTGCGCGAGATGCCGGAGCAGCGGTATGCCGCCGCAGCGGAGGTCGGGCGTGGGCGTGGCGCCGGCGAAGGTCCAGCGGCCATGATCATCGGTGCAGAGGCTGATGCCGAGCATCGTCGTGTTGCTCTCTTCGAGCAGCCGGATGCAGGCCTGCGCGATGCTGTCGGGTACCATCCCTCCGAAGACCTCCCCCTCGAAAGCGATCACGTTGTTCATCATGCGCGGATCTGCGGGAAGATAAATGCCCGGCCGTGTTGCGGCAGCGCCGTCGTAACTGCTCTGGCGATACACGGACGTACGCAGGCCGGCTCGCGAAGCGCGCATCATCCACTCGGACGGATGCAGCCAGGGGCCACTGAGGCCTGAGGGGACCGGCCGGTTGATGACCGTGCCCGGCAAACTATGCAGCCAGCTGAGATAGAAGGCGAACATTTCCGCCTGTGCGTAGTCGCGATCGGAGGCGACAGCCCGATCGAAGGCAAGAGGCGAAGGCGCGGACAGGCGATTCAATACGCCACGGACAGCAGAGCTGGAGATGACGCGGCCATCGGGAAGAGAAAATTTTAGAGAAGTCCCCTCGCTGCCGAGACGGTGTTCCCACTGGCAGCCGGACGCGAGGCTCTCCGCGGTGATGAACTCCAGAGGAGCGAGCCCCATCTGGCGCAAACCCTGCCAGGACCAGATCCCGGACGGGTCGGAAGACGAACTGATAACGAGCCACATAGGCACATACTCCTGAATGCATGGGCAGCGTGGGGTCTGCCCATGCATTTGCTGCAGGCGCTGCTACTTTTTCGCTTCCTTGCCTGCTTCCTTCGAAGCAGTCGAAGCGGCAGCTTCGCCCGAGCCATGCTTTGGCGCATCCGCTTCCTGCTTCAGCGCGCCTTTGCTGAGATCGGGGCGCAGTTCGGCAGGAATGAAGTGCACGAGCTGACTCACCACGGCCTCAAGGGCGGCAATGCGCTGAGCGTACGGATCGCCTCCGGTGCCGGTGTCGATTGGTCCTTCATAGACCAGCTTGCCCTCGTAGACGTACTTGTCCCATTCCTTGATCTCGAGCTTGTGCTCCTTGATCTCCAGCTTCTCGACTTTGTATTCCTTGTAGGGAATCTTCTCGGCGATCTGCTTGGTCTCGACGATCTTTTGAAAGGCGGTCTGTGGGGCAGCGGCGGCCGGCAGCTGTGCCTGCGGCAGATGTTCCAGCAGTTCTTCCTTGTAGATTTCTTTGTGCAGCTCCTTGTGCAGTTCCTTCTCCTTTTCCTTCTCTTTGTCTTTCTCCTTTTCTTTTTCCTTTTCCTTCTCTTTTTCCTTGTCCTTGTCTTTGTCCTTGATTTCCTTGTACTCGCGCTTCAGCTCCTTATCCACGAAGAGCTGCTTTTCCAGAATCTGTTTCGTAGCCATGCGAAATGTCTCCTTCTCGATTGAGGCCGGCGGTGCCCGCACGCACCCTGCGTGACATCTAGTGCAGGGGCACACGTCCGCGTTTCAGAAATGGGCGCAAATGTTCTGAAGTGAGGGCGGCAACCCGAGCAGTAAGCAGAGGGATAAGAGGGCTCGAAGACGAGCGGCAAAAGCGGTGGGAGCGATTAGTAATCGCCATAGATACAAATGCGGGGATGGTTCAGCCGATGAGGAGAGGTCGTCTACCGCTTTTCTTTACGGATGGGAACCACCTGCACGGTGGTGTCGCGCATTTCATGGAGGAAGCGATTGATGATCGAGCCGCGCAGCAGAATATCCCAGCGTGTGCGGGCGGACTGCCCGAAGACAACGTGGGAGATGTTCTCTTTGCGAGCAAAGGCAATCAGCGCGTCGGCGACGTTTTTGTCGTCGAGGGTCACGACGCGTGCGCCCAGATCGCGGGCCATGCGCTCGTACTCTTCGAGGCGAGCAAAGGCTTCGGGATTGCCGTGGCGGTGATCGGTATCGGGCGTGTGCACGTGAACCACATACCAGTCCGTGGCAAGGCGGCCTGCAATGCGTGCCCCGAGCCGGACCAGGCGCTCCATTCCGGCGCGTGGAGAGATACAGACCATGACTTTCTCCGGCATGGGCGCCTGTTCCAGGCCCTGGGTGCGGCGGTATTCGGCAGCGGCGGTGCCCACCTGCTCAGCGGTGGTGCGCAGTGCCAGCTCGCGCAGCATGTTGAGATTGCCCTTGCGGAAGAAGTTGGCCAGCGCCTGCTCAACCTTCTCGGGTGCGTAGATCTTGCCCTGGCGCAGGCGTCCGCGCAGCTCGTCAACAGTGATATCGACGTTGACCACTTCGTCTGCCCGGCGCAGGAAGCTGTCGGGCACCGTCTCGCGGATCTGCGTGCTGGCAGAGCGGGCCACCGCGTCGTTGAGCGTCTCGAGATGCTGGACGTTCATGGCGGTCATGACGTTGATGCCCGCGTCCAACAGCTCGAGCACGTCTTCGTAGCGCTTGCGATTGCGGGAGCCGGGGATATTGGTGTGCGCCAGCTCGTCGACCATGCACCACGCAGGATGACGCTGGAGGATGGCTTCGACATTCATCTCGTGCAGGGTGACGGAGCGGTACTGCACGTTGAGGAGGGGGACGACTTCGAGTCCTTCGATGAGAGCGGCGGTGTCGGCACGGCCATGTGGCTCAACCAGGCCGATCACTACCTCGATACCCTGGCGGCGCATCAGGTGGGCATCTTCGAGCATGCGGTAGGTTTTGCCGACGCCGGGTGCGGCGCCAAGATAGATGCGCAGGCGGCCCGTTTCCGCCTCCGGCGCGCGGAGCGCCTGGGCTTCGGTGGTCGATGGAGTATCGGGCTCTGGCGTCTCAGGGCGTCGCGGAGTCAGATCGCTCATCCGACCTCCACGGGATGACGGTCGGGCTCCGCCACGGCGATGGGGAGCGTGAAACGAAAGGTGGTGCCGGAGCCGAGGCGGCTCTCCACAGAAACCTGGCCGCCCTGCGATTCGACCAGACGGCGCACCAGCGCGAGACCGAGACCGGAAGAGCCGCTGGAAGGGTCGCCGGTGAATCGACCGAAGATGGTGGACAGGCGTTCGGCTTCGATGCCGCGGCCGTTGTCATGCACGAAGAACTGAACGCGTTCCTGCAACTCCGTGGCTCCAATGCGGATTTGACCGCCCTCCGGGGTATAGCGCAGCGCGTTGGTGAGGAGATTGTCAAGGATGGTGCGCACAGCGCGTCGATCGCCCTGCACGTAGGCGAGATCCTCGAAGGCGATGATCTCGATGTCGATGTCTTTTTCGCGGGCTCGGTCGCGGCAGCGGCCGGCGGCATCGCGCAGTGCATCGACAGGACGGACCTTTTCAATGCGGAGCTGGCGGCGGCCGGTCTCCAGTTCGGCCACCTCGATGAGATCGAGCATGAGATCGTCGAGGTGTTCGGATTCCTGAGCGGCACTGTTGGCCAGTTCCAGCTGGAGGGGCAGCAGTTCGCCGGCATGTCCCTGAGTAAGCGAATAGAGGGAGAGGCGAAGACGCTGCAGCGGGTCGCGCAATTTTTGCGAGGCAACGGAGAGAAAGCGCGATTTGAAGCGATCGACCTCGGCAATCTCGGTCACATCTTCGAGCAGAGTGACGGCGCCCAGGAGCTTGCCTTCGCTGTCGCGCATGGGCGTGGTGCGCAGACGATAACTGCGCTCGGCCGTGCCAATGCGCATCGGGAGCAGCGCGGCGTCTCCCGCTTCGCCGGTGCTGAGGCGCTGCATGGAAACCGCGGCGCGAATGGCGTTGAGGATTTTGTCGCCGCCGGGCGTGTTGGCCAGGACATTGCGGTCATTGGAGGAACTGCCGAGCAGTCCCAGCAGTTCCATCGCCGCCTGGTTGAGCTTGAGGACCTGGCCGCGTCCGTCGGTGACGATGACGGGCTCAAAGATGGAGCGCACGACGGCGTCGATGAGCTGAAACTCCATCTGACGCCGTCCTGACTCCGTTTCACGAAGGTCGCGGAGGCGCACAGCGAGGCGATTGAGTTCAGTAGCAATGGTGCCGAGATCGTCGCGGGAACGCCACTCCACTCGCTGATGGAGGTCTCCTTGGCCAATGCGGCGGGCAACGCGCGCGGTATGGCGGAGCGGAACGATGACCAGCACCAGCATGATGGCGGAGATGGCTGTAGCGGCGGCAATGCTGAGGCCACAGGCGGCGATGAGGCGTGCGCGGAGGGCATCCTGCTGGCTGCGCAGGGCGGCAACGGCGGCGCGGCGGTGCCCGGCCAGAACCTCCAGGTCGCTGCTCAGCTCAACGTGGAGCGATTCGACTGCCTGGCCCAATGCGACGGGATTCGGAGGCGGGTGCTCGAGCAGACGAGTCTGGCCGCTGATCAGGTGATCGATGTGGATTGTGCTGTCGAAGGTGACGAGATTTTCCGCAGCGGCCTGCAGCAGAATATGGGTCCGGCGCGCCTCATCGCGAAATTCGTCCAGCTTCGCTTCGCCGCTGGCGAGACGGGCAGCGCTTAGTTCCTCGTGTGCAAGAGCGGCCTGGGCCGAAACGAGGGATGCCAATGCATTATCGGCGACGCGCACCTGGGCATCGAGCGCGGCGAGGCGCACGAAGGACGCACGCACCAGGAAGCTGACCGTCGTGACCAGCGCGATAAGCAGGAGACAGCCGAGAATGAGCCTTTGATAGAGACTCAGCATAGGCGATGCTGCAGAGGTCCTCGAACTCTGAGCCTAGTGGGGAGCGGCTGTCGATGCAAGCTACTCCCCGCCACGGTAGCGCCGCAGCACATCGTCCAGAGTGAGCATGCCTTCGAGCGTGCCGCGGCTGGCGCGGTTGAGCACAGGCAGCAGCGGCCAGCGCGGAAAGTAATGCAGCGCGCTGTCGAGCGGCAGATCGGGGAAAAGAAGCGGGACCCGGTCCGGTTTGAGGGCCCGCAGGATGGGAGTTTCCGGAGTCATGGTGGCCGAGGCGGCGGTCAGCTCCTCGGCGCTCATGGCATACCAGGAGCCGTCGATCAGGCGTATCAGACACGCACGCGCTTTCGCGGAGGCCAGGCTTTCGGAAGTCGCGCGCAGGGTATCGCTGCCGCGCACCACAGGAACGCCGACCGGCTGGATCGCGTCCTCGATGTGGAGGGTCGCCTCCTCGCGCTGCTCTTCCATCGATGGCAGGTCGAGGCCGTCCTGGTGGGTGAAGATCTCAAAGATCCCGACGGGCTGCAGAGAGCGCGAGATCAGAAACGCGAGAGTATTGGCGAGAATGAGGGGAAGGATGATGGAGTAATTGCCGCTGACCTCGAGCACCATGAAGACCGAGGTAAGGGGAACGCGAAGAAATCCGGCAAAGAGCACCCCCATGCCCACCAGCGAGTAGGCACCGACGGTGCCGGTGAGGCCGGGAAAGAAATGCTTCTCAAATGCACCCACGGCGCCGCCCAGCATCGCGCCGATGAACAGAGTTGGAGCGAACATGCCGCCGGGTGTTCCGCTGGAAAAGGAGACGGTGGTAGCGAGCAGCTTGAGGAAGACCAGCGCGAGCAGCATCTGCCAGACGAACTGACCGTGCAGCGCCTGGTCGATGATGTCGTAGCCGGTGCCCATCACCTGAGGAAAGCCGAAGAAGCCGATGGTTCCGACCATCAGCCCGGCGATGGCAGGCTGGGCGAAGAGGGTCCAGCGGGGCATAGCGCGCAATCGAGGACGCAGAAATCCAAGAATGAGCGAAAACAGCGGCGCAAGCAGGCCGCCGAAAACGCCCAGCACCGCATAGGCCAGCAGCTCCCGGGGGTCGCGGACTTCGATGGAGGGAATGCGGAAGATCGGCTCTGTTCCCCAAAACCAGCGGGCGACGACCACGCTGGAAATGGCGGAAAGCACCAGGGAGCCGAGCACGGCAGCGCTCCAGCTGCCGATGACCTCCTCGATAACGAACAGGATGGCGGAGATGGGGGCATTGAAAGCGGCAGCCAGGCCAGCAGCGGCGCCGATGGGGGCAAACATGCGCAGACGGCGTCGGGAAAGGTGCAGGTTGCGGGCAATGATGGACGCTACACCAGCGCCGATCTGCAACGACGGATCTTCGGGTCCGAGCGAGTGGCCGGCACCAATGGCCACAGCCGAGGTGATGAATTTGCCGATGACGGTACGGAAGGAGATGAAACCGTCATAGATGTACAGAGCGGCCTTGGTTTGGTTGACGCCACTTCCTCGGGCAGCCGGAAAGAACCAGACGACCAGCGCGGCGACGACCAGGCCGGCTGCCGCGGGCATGAAGATGAGCCGGTATTGCCCGGCGTGGGGCGCAGAGCCGAGGAGCAGGATCTTGACCCACTCGATGGCGATGCGGAAGGCGACCACCAGCAGTCCGGATATCACCCCGATGAAGATGGAGAGAACGAGGAAGAGCCGTTCATCGCGGGAGGGAGCGATGCGGTCGAGGGCCGCGGCGACCGTGGCGAGCGGGAGCGATGCAGCAGGGGACGAGCCAGCCGCCGGCTGAGTGCCCGGCGTCGGAATCGTGTTCGGGAGCGATGCGGTCGTGGGTTCCGGCATCAATCCTGCTCCACCGCGTCGGGGTTGCGGGCGATACGCAGCAGCAGCGCATCGTTGCCGGAGGGCGGCCCACAGACCTGGGCGCTGAGGGTTTCGGTGTCGTAGACGAGTTGCATGATGGATTGTTCGAGGTCAGGATCCTGCTCCAGACCGAGAAGAGTGATTCTGGGCGGCAACTGCTCCCAGCGGCTCACCAGCGAGGCAAGCTTGCTGGGGGCGGCAGCGCTGGTGGTACCACAGTCCGCCAGTCGATTGCGCGCGATGTCCTTCGCCGCGACTATACGGACAGCGCGATCGTGAGGCATCAGGCGCCAGGACGGATAAAGCAACAGGACATGCATCGAAGTGTCGAGCATGTCGCGGTCTGCCATCTCTTCTTTGTCCGGAAGGTTGGCAGCCTGGGCTCCGGAGAGAGCGCGGCCGAGGTACTCGTCGGCGATGCGATAGCGGCCAAGGACGAAAGCGGTCCTGCCAGCGCCTTCGAGTGCCGCCAGAGGGACCGCTTTTCGCGTGGCAAGAGCGCGATAGATGCCCAGGGCGCTCTGCGGATCGTTGGCCTGCTCGAGCAGGCCGGCAATCTCGAGCTTGATGGCGGGATCGTCCGGGGCATTACTGGCGGCGATCAGGATCTGGGTGCGCGCTTCATCAATTTCATGCCTGGAAAGAAGATAGCGGGAGGTTTCCAGCCGGATCTCGCGGCGGCGATCGTATCCGTTGCCCTGCCATGTGCCATCGAGTGCTGAACGGTAATGGAGGACGGCCAGCCTTTCATTGCCGACCCTGGCATACAGGCGAGCCAGCTGGAGGTTGATCATGCCGTCGCCGGGCGCGGACTCCCACAGTGTGTTGAAGTAGGCGGTCGCCTCCTGGGTGCGGCCAGCGGCGGCCAGCGCGGTGGCGAGCTCAATCTCCGAGTCACGGCTGGGGACGTAGGCCAGGGCAGAACGCAGGGCCTCCACCGCTTCTTTGGGGTGGCCGGAACTCATGGCCTTTTCTCCGCGAGCCTTCCAGCGCTGCCCGAGTTCGCGGCGATGGCTGTCGAAGGACTGATAAAGCAGCCAGGTCAGGGCAAAAATGACAGCGGTAATAAGGAAGAGGGTAAGCAGCGAGACGGCGTCTCGGACCATGAGCTTGCGGCGCGCCAGGCGTTCTTCCGGGGAGAGGAGGGGTGCCGTCTGAATGATCGCCATCTGTTCTATCTTCCCAAATTTGTGGCCCAGATCGGATATCTGCTCAGATGCCGTTAAATTTCTATTCGTCAGTGTCATGGGAATGACATCTCTCCTGTCATGGGCAGAGAGCCAGCTGAGTGCCGGGAGACGTGATCGCGGTGCAGTGAGCGGCGAAAGGAGCTAGGATCAAGAGCAGGCGGGGATCAGGCGGACATGGGACGGGATCTCGACGAGAAGCAGGCGGCGCTGGAGACGCGGCTGCGGGAGCTGGACAGCGTGATCGTGGCCTACTCCGGCGGCGTCGATTCGGCTTATCTGGCGTGGGCTGCACACCGGGTGTTGGGAGAGAAGGCGCTGGCGGCGCTGGCCGACTCGGCCTCACTGGCGCGCAGTCATTACAGAGACGCTGTGGGCTTTGCGGAGGAGCAGGGAATTCCGCTGCTGATTCTGGAAACCAAAGAGCTGGAGCACGAGGCCTATGCCGCGAATGACGGCAACCGCTGCTTCCACTGCAAGGATGAGCTCTTTACGGTGCTGGAAGCGGAGCGCGAGCGGCGCGGTTTTGCCGCGGTCGCCTACGGACTGAACCTGGATGACGGCAGAGATTTCCGTCCTGGGCAGCGGGCCGCGAAGGAGCACGCTGTGGCTGCTCCCCTGGCCGATGCCGGGCTGACCAAGGCAGATATTCGCGCTCTGGCGCAGCAAGCAGAGCTGCGCGTGTGGGATAAGCCGGCTTCGGCATGTCTGTCGTCGCGGATCGAATATGGGCGGCGCGTGACCACGGAGGCGCTGCGCCAGGTGGAGGATGCGGAGGAGGGACTGCGCGACCTGGGGCTCCGGCGATTCCGGGTACGGCACCATGGCAGCGTGGCGCGGATCGAGATTGCCGAAGAGGAGATGGCGCAGGCCCTCTCTGCGGAGTTTTTCCGGCAGATCGCGGCGGCGGTGCGGGCTGCGGGTTTTCCGTATGTGGCGGTCGACTGCGATGGCTACCGCTCCGGATCGATGAACGAACTGCTGCCGGCGGAGATGCTGGGAGCGAGCACGCGGGGGTCCCGGAAGAATCTATGACGGTTGGGAAAATCGAATGCTTTGCCGGGATTTCCGGGGACATGATGCTGGGGGCACTGATTGGGGCAGGCGTGCCTGCGGAGCTGCTGCAGAATGCGGCAGCGGGGCTGGGGATTGGCGCAGAGCTGCAGGTCCATTCCGTGGATCGCAGCGGGATTCGAGCTACCAAGGTCGATGTCCTGGAGAATGGCCAGCCAGCAGAGGGGAGCGAGCACGTGCATGCCGACGGCTCGCATTCTCACTCGCACGATCATCATGATCACGACCGGCACGATCATCACCATCATGATGAGGCCGGATCGTCCCACCATCACGGTGAGCACGAGCACCTGCACGAACACGCGCACGGCGAGGAACATCGTCATGGCCGGAACTGGCCGCAGATTCGCGCACTGATCTCCGGAGCTGCGATTACCGAAGGAGCGAAGCGGATCGCCTTGCGGGCGTTTGAGCTGCTGGCTCTCGCCGAGGCTAAGGTGCACGGAATCGCTCCTGAGGCAGTTCACTTCCATGAAGTAGGCGCGGTGGATGCCATTGTGGACATCGTCTGCGCTGCGGTGGGACTGGACTCGCTGGGCGTGACGGAGTGGCGATGCTCAGCGGTGAACGTGGGCAGCGGATTTGTGAACTGCGCGCATGGACAGTTCCCTGTGCCCGCACCGGCGACGGCGGAATTGCTGAAGGGCGCGCCGGTGTATGCGGCGGGGGCGCAGATGGAACTGACTACTCCAACCGGGGCAGCACTGCTGCGGGCGCTCAATTGCCGCTTCGATGCCGAGGGTCCGCTGGCGGCCAGCGCGATTGGCTATGGGGCGGGGAACCGCAATCCAAAACATTTCGCCAATGTGCTGCGTTTGTCGGTGGGATCGCCGATGGAAGTGGACCTCAACCTGCGGGCGTTCTCCGGCGATCGCGTGGTGGTGCTGGAGTGCGCGCTCGATGATGCCACCCCGCAGGTGCTGGCACATGCGATGGAACTGGCTCTGGAGCAGGGCGCGCTGGATGTGATGGCGGCGCCGGTAGCGATGAAGAAAGGCAGGCCGGGGACGTTGCTGACGGTGCTTTGCAAACCCGGAGATGAAGACACGCTGGAGCGGCTGCTTTTCCGGGAGACGACGACGCTGGGGATTCGGCGGCGCGAGGAAGAGCGCGTGATTCTCGAGCGCGAATTTGTAACCGTCGAGACGGAATATGGGAAGATTCGGATGAAGATCGCGTCGGCGGCCGATGAAGTGCTGAATGCGATGCCGGAATACGAGGACTGCCGGCGATCGGCACGCGAGCATGGAATCCCGCTGCGCGCGGCCATGGAAGCGGCAGTCGCGGCCTACGGGGAAATGGTGAAGACAAAAGCATGACGCGGGAGATGATTCTCGAACTGCTGGAGCGGGTGCGAGCGGGGGCCACAGCGCCGGACGCAGCCCTGCACGAGCTGGCCAGGCTGCCCTACGAAGATGCGGGCTTCGCGCGAATCGATCATCATCGCAGTTTGCGGCTCGGGCTGCCGGAGGTGATCTATGCGGCAGGAAAGACGCCGGAGCAGGTGGCGGAGATTTTTGCGCGCATGGCCGCAGCCGGCGGCAGCGTGATGGCGACGCGCGCGAATGCTGATGCGTATGCTGCCGTCGCGGAACGGGTGCCGGAGGCGGTGTACCACGAGCAGGCGCGGATTATTGGTTTGCGTCAGCGCCCTCCAGGCGGGCCGGCCGGCGGTGTGGCGGTAGTCTGCGCTGGAACCAGCGATTTGCCGGTCGCGGAAGAAGCTGCGGTGACCTGCGAGTATCTGGGTTTGCGGGTTTCGCGCATCTGGGATGTAGGCGTCGCGGGACTGCATCGGATTCTGGCCGAACGCGAGGCTTTGCGCGCAGCACGGGCGGTGGTGGTGTGCGCCGGCATGGAAGGCGCATTGCCCAGCGTGGTTGGGGGCCTCGTGGCTGCGCCGGTGATCGCGGTGCCCACCAGTGTGGGCTACGGCGCGGCCTTCGGTGGCGTTGCGGCTCTGCTGGGCATGTTGAATTCGTGCTCGCCCAACGTATGCGTAGTGAACATCGATAACGGTTTTGGGGCCGCGTACGTGGCGGCGATGATGGTGCGCGGGCACGAAGCGACAGCTTCTGCGGCAAGTGAGAATGGAGCGGCGCGCACGGCCGGCCGCTGACCAGCACCATCCTGCTGCGGTGGGTTTGATTGCAGCAGGATGGGAACTCCTCCGATATAAATTGCCGCGATTACGCGACCAGCAGGACTTTGCCGGCGGGATGATGATGCTCGGCCAGGTCCTGCGCCTTGCGCGCATCTTCAAGGCGAAAAGTTTTCGCGATGGGGATGGTAAATTCTCCGCGAGCCACATCGTCTGCCAACTCATAGAGACGTGAGGCATCGGGCTGGGCCATGATCGCTGCGACGCGGATCTCCCGGCCGGCCGCTTCTTTGGGCTGGCCCAGGACCGAGCCGAGAACGCCGCCTGGCTTGATGGCGTGGAGGAGGCGCGCGATGGTCGTGCCTCCCACAGTGTCTGCGACGGCATCGAGGTCGCGCAGAAAGGCGACGTCGCTGTCTACGTCCAGGGCAACAATGCGATCGGCGCCGAGTTTTTGCGCTTCTTCACGCTGCGAAGATTTGACTCCGGCAATGACGTGCGCTCCATGCTTGCGCGCTACATGGACCGCGGTGCGGCCCACGCCTCCGAGAGCGCCGGTGACGAGAACCGTCCATCCAGGCTGCACTTTGACGGCGCGCTCGATCAGCTGAGCGCCGGTGGTGAGGACCAGCGGCAGAGCCGCGGCTTGTTCGAAGCTCAGGGCTTCGGGAATGGGCGCGAGCACGTCGGCCTTCACCGTGGTGAATTCGGCATAGGTGCCGTTGGCGAGCGCCATCACACGCATGCCCCTGGGAAAGCCGGTGACATCGCGGCCCGCTTCGACGACTTCACCAGCGAGATCGCGGCCGAGGATTGCCGGGAATTCAATGGGCATGCGGGCGCGGGCCGCGCCGCTGCGCAGCTTCCAGTCGATAGGGTTGATGCTGGTCGCGCGCACGCGCACACGCACCTCGCTGGGACCAAAGGGAGGCTCGGGCTGGTCGTTCTCCACCTGCAGTTTGTTCACATCACCGTATTCATAGAGGACGACAGCCTTCATCGTTTCATCTCCTTTTCTGGTGGGATGACCCGGGGCGGTGCGGTGTCGCTTGGGATTGAGGAATTGCCGGGGCTGGGTAAGGATCAGACCCCGACAGTCGCGCGCTTCGGTTTTTTCGACAGCAGCCTAAGCATAGCAATCACCGCAATCAACGAGCCGATACCGGCAAGGCCGAGAATGCGGAGGACTGCTACGGTGTATCGTCCCTGCGAGGGCGAATAGTTGCAGCAGTAGAGCAGCACCAGGTCGCTGAGCGTTCCGATGTGGTGGGTGCTGGCCTGGATCAGCGCGAGGCGAACATCGCGAGACTGAAAATCAACCCCGAAGAGATATTTCGACAGGCGCCCGTCCGGGGTGGCGATCATGATCACGCTGGAGTGGGCAAACTGATCCATCTTGCCATCGGGACCGGGTACACGGACATAGTGGAATCCGGTGGCATCGGCGAGATCGGTGATCGAGGACTGCGGGCCGGTGAGGAAGTGGACCGAGTTGCCGGCGTTGGGTGCGTCGAGCATGGAAAGGAATTGCTGCTTCTTCATGGCAGCGTCGGCCGGCGTGTCGGTGGGGTCGATGCTGGCTACGACCACGTCATACTGGTCGCCGGCGTGGAAGCCGCTTTCGCGCAGCGCCACTGCCATGCCGTGGAGAACTTCCGGGCAAAGAAGCTTGCAGTTGAAATACATCAGCTCCAGCATGACCGGGCGATGGTCCTTAAAGTAGTCCCCAAGCTTCACGGTGCGCCCCGACTCGTCAGTGAAGGTGTCGGCGAGGGGCAGAGGGTGATTCAGGTTCTGATCGATGCCGGCATGCTTCTGCCATGCCGGCGCCTGCTGCGCCGAGGCGCCGACGGGACGGTCCGCGGAGTACTGGGCGCAGGCGGGCAGAGCGCAGGCTGCGCCGAGAAGGACGATGATCGGAATAAACAGGCGGCGGATCACACTTCAGGATACGCCGGTGCCGGGCAATTTATGGCAGGGGATGCAGGTTGATGGTTTTTCCGGTGCGGACCGATTCGCGCGCCGCGTCGAGGATCTGCATGACGATGACGTTGGTATCGAGGGCGGTGAGGTCGCCCTGGGGATGCAGGTCGCCGCGCACCACGGCAGCCAGGTAATGCAGCGAAGTGTCCTGGGGCGGAGCGAGGGGTGGTGCGGTCAGGGTCTCTTCAGGAGAATGCTCGCTGAAGCGCTCGCGCACTTCGGTCGGGGTTTCGGCAAACGCATAGCCCCTGGTGCCGTAGACTTCGGTGTTCTTGACACCGAAGGTCCAGTTCCAGGAGGGCAGCAGCACGGCCTGTGCGGTTTTGTAGCGGAGGATGATGGTCGCGTCGTCGTCGACGCGGGGGTAGGTTTGCGGCTTGTCGGTCTGAGCCACGGCGGTAACGTTGAGCGGAGTTTCGCCGTGCATGAACCAGGTCATCTCGTCAGCGCCATAGCAGCCGAAGTCATAGAGCGCGCCCGCGCCGTTGAGCGCCGGATCGGTGAGCCACTTGAGGAATTCAGGCTGGACGCCGATTTCCTTCGGGCCCTGATGACCGTCGCGCACGATGACTTTGCGGATTTCGCCGAGGCGGCCCTGCTGGAGCAGGTCGTAGAGAAGCCGATTGCTGGAGTACCAGGTGGTTTCGTAGTTCACCAGCACCTGGATATGGTGCTCGCGGGCGAGACGGCGAATGGCCAGGGCATCGTCGAGCGAGATGGTCAGCGGCTTCTCGACCATGACATCGAGGTTGTGGGCTGCGGCTTCTTCGATGACGTGCCGGTGTTCGCCAACAGAGGTGTAGACCAGCAGCGCCTGAGGATGCTGATGGGCGAGCAGGTCGTCGAGAGTGGGATAGAAGAGGCCGGGATCGAGGTGGAACTGCTGCTGATACCGGGCGCGCAGCGCGGCATCGGCGTCGACGATGCCGACGAGCTGGGCCTCGTGCTGGGTGGGGAACTGATGAAGGAAACCTCCGACATGGCCGTGTTCGAGGCCGACGATGGCAACGCGCACTGGCTCCGATTGCGCTTGCGAGTAGGAGCAGCACAGGCCGAGGGCGGCCGTAAGGATCAGCGAGAACCGCAGCACGCGAGAGAGCATGTGCGTAATCTTATCGCGGTGCGGCGGGCGGGCTCGGCATTGCGCCGCTTCTTTGGCGGGTGTTAGTTTGGGTATTTGGTTCTTCATCGTAAGGAAATCAGCTCATATGCAGAAGACTTATAACGGACTTCCTCTGCCCGAGGGGGGCGAGGTCATTCAGTACAACGGCAAGTACACGGTGCCGGATCACCCCATCATTCCTTTCATTGAAGGGGATGGCACGGGGCGGGACATCTGGCGCGCGTCGCAGCGGGTTTTTGACGCCGCGGTGGAGAAGGCCTACGGGGGCAAGCGCTCGGTGAAATGGTTCGAGATCTTCGCGGGCGAGAAGGCGTATCGCGAATTCAAGACCTGGCTGCCGGACGACTCGGTGAAGGCCGCGACAGACCTGCGCGTTTCCATCAAGGGCCCGCTGACTACGCCGGTGGGCGGGGGCATCCGTTCGCTCAACGTGGCGCTGCGGCAGATCATGGATCTCTACGCCTGCGTGCGGCCGGTGAAGTATTACGCGGGCGTGCCGAGTCCGGTGAAGCGTCCGGAGAAGCTCGACGTGGTGATCTTCCGCGAAAACACGGAAGATGTGTACGCCGGCATCGAGTTCAAAGAGGGAAGCGCGGATGCTGAAAAGCTGATCGGATTCCTGAACAACGAGATGCTGAAGGGCAAGAAGAAGGTCCGGGAAGACTCCGGCGTCGGCATTAAGCCGATCTCGATTACCGGAACCAAGCGGCTGGTGCGGGTTGCCATTCGCCACGCGCTGGCCACAGGACGCAAGACCGTGACCCTGGTGCACAAGGGCAACATTCAGAAGTTCACCGAGGGCGCCTTCCGCGAGTGGGGTTACGAGGTGGCGACCGACGAATTTCGCGGCGACGTGGTGACCGAGCGCGAGAGCTGGATTCTGGGGAACGTCGAAACGAATCCTGGCCTGACCGTGGAGCAGAATGCAGCGCTGATCGAGCCGGGGCTGGAGTTTGGCTCGGAAGACTTCCGCAAAGCACTGTATGCGGAAATCAAGGGCGTGCTGGACGCGATCGGCAAGACGCACGGCAACGGGCAGTGGAAGAAAAAGCTGCTGATCAACGATCGCATTGCAGATTCGATCTTCCAGCAGGTGATTATCCGGCCGGAGGAGTACAGCATCCTCGCGTGTCCGAATCTCAATGGCGATTACATCTCCGACGCTTGCGCGGCGCAGGTAGGCGGCCTGGGAATTGCCCCTGGTGCGAATATCGGCGATGGCTATGCGGTCTTCGAGGCGACCCACGGCACGGCTCCGAAGTATGCCGACAAGGACGTCATCAATCCCGGCTCGGTGATGTTGTCCGGGGTGATGATGTTCGAATTCCTCGGCTGGCACGAGGCGGCCAGGCTGATCGAAAGCTCGATGGCGAAGACCATTCAGCAGAAGTATGTGACCTATGACTTCGAGCGCCAGATGGAGGGCGCGACCAAGGTGAAGACCAGCGAGTTTGCGACGCGCATGATCTCGAACATGTGAGGGCTGGCCGTTCAGGCGGGCGCGGCTTCGCCGCGGATTGCTGCGGAGCGGTAAATCGCTGGTGAGATCAGCGATTGCTTAGAGATTGAATAAGGAGAAGTAATGCGGAAAAAGGTAACGATTGTTGGGGCGGGGAATGTGGGTGCCACCGCGGCTCATTGGATTGCCTCGAAGGAACTGGCGGATGTGGTGCTGATCGACGTGGTGGAGGGGGTTCCCCAGGGCAAGGGGCTCGATCTGCTGGAAGCGATGCCCATCGAGAAGCGCGACTGCCACATCACCGGTACCAATGACTATGCCGACACGGCGAATTCCGACATTGTGGTGATCACGGCCGGCATTCCGCGCAAGCCGGGGATGAGCCGCGACGATTTGCTGCAGACGAATTACAAGATCATGTCGGATGTGGTGGGGAAGGTCACAGCCAACTCGCCGAACTGCATTCTGATTATCGTTTCGAACCCGCTGGACGCAATGGCTCAGGCGGCGTTCCGCCAGGCGAAGTTCAATCGCGAGCGCGTGATCGGGATGGCCGGCGTGCTCGACTCGGCGCGCTTCCGGACTTTCATTGCCGAAGAACTGAAGGTCTCGGTCGAGAACGTGAATGCCTTTGTGCTGGGTGGCCATGGCGACACCATGGTGCCGCTGTCGCGGTATTCGACGGTGGCGGGAATTCCGATCACCGAGCTGATCCCGAAGGATCGGCTGGACGCGATTGTGCAGCGGACGCGCGATGGCGGTGCGGAGATCGTGAAGTATCTGAAGACGGGCAGCGCTTACTATGCGCCGTCGGCAGCGACGGTGGAGATGGTCGAGGCAATTCTCAAGGACAAGAAGAAGATCCTGCCCTGCGCCGCCTATCTCGAAGGCGAATATGGCATCAGCGGCTATTACATTGGAGTGCCGTGTAAGCTCGGCTCTCGTGGCCTGGAGCAGATCATCCAGATCAAGCTGACCGCCGAAGAAGATGCCGCACTGAAGAAGAGCGCCGATGCGGTGAAGGAGCTTTGCGCGGTCATTGGGGTGTAAGAGACAGCTAAGGGCCGGGTAGCTAAGAAGCGGTTAGCTCAGAACCGGTTAGCGAGAGCGCGCTAAACGTGGAAGCGGCTAGCGGTGGCCGGTGATGCATAAACCGGCTGTTGCTGACCGCTTCTTATTGTCTGGCGCGGAGAAACGCGATGACGTGGTCGGCTTCCACGACACCGACGAGGTGGCCGGCGACGTCGACGACCGGCAGGGCACGCAGATTGTATTTGTCGAAGAGCTCGGCCACTTCGTTTTCGTGCTCGTCGGACCGGCAGGTGATGAAGCGGGGCTCGGCCAGCACTTCCATGCGCGACTCCGGGCGAGCCATTACCATGCGGGCCAGGGGAACGATGCCCTGCAGCACTTCCTTATCATCGATCAGGTAAATCTCGGTAATGGTCTCCGGATCGCCTTCGAAGGCACGGAGCGCGCGGATGCCATCGCCAACCGTCGCCAGGCGCGGCACGGCGACGTATTCGGTGGTCATGCGGCCCGCGGCTGAATTCTCGCGGAATTCGAGAAGCTCCTCGACCTCCTGACGCTCCTCGGGGCCCATCTCGTCGAGGATGGCTTCGGAGCGCTCGTCGGGCAGTTCGGCGAGCAGGTCGGCGGCGGCTGATGGATCCATCTCCTCGACGATGCCGGCGGCGGTTTCCGAGTCGAGGGCCTGGACCAGAGACTTTTGCATCCGCGGCTCTACTTCTTCCAGGGTTTCGGCAGCAACTTCTTCGTCGAGGGTACGCAGTACCGCCTCGCGTTCGGCGGGGGCAAGTTCCTCGAGGATGTCCGCGATATCGGAGGGATGCAGCTGGGCCAGCCGCTCGTGCTCAATCTTGAGCTTGACGCGGCGTGCGGGGTCGACTTCGATGACGTCGACAAAGTTCCAGGGAATGACCCGGGAAGGGAATTTGGCGACCAGCTTTTCCAGGGTCGGCTTGGGCAGCGCTCCGCTGAGCAAACGCCGCATCGCTCCGCGCAGGCCAACCTCCACTTCCATGACGCAAAGGTGCTCGGTCGAGCCGCCGTCGGGATGCCAGCGCAGATTGACATCGTTGACGCGCACCACTTTGCGGCCGTGCACGTCGATGATCTGGCGGTCGAGCAGGTCCTGGCGGAGGAAGATGAAATTCTCGTCGCCTCGGAGGGGGCTGGGCTCTGATTCGGGGCGGAGCTCGAGGGCGCCGCTGGGAGTCCAGCGCACATCTTTAGCGGCAATGATCTCCGAACCGCGGCGGCTCTTCAGGACCAGGCCGGCGACACGGCCCGCGTCATTGCCGGTGGCCACCGCCACATCGCGCAGGCGTCCGCGCATCCGACCTGTGATGCTGGTGATCGGGGTGCCGAGGATCGCGGTAAGCGTCTGTAACGGGAGGGCTTCGGGCATGGCAATGGGCCAGGAGTGTCTCGCAGCCGCGCTACCCGTTTAACAGATGCCGTTCATCGCTGTGTCGGGTACGACGACCGGAAAAACGGTCTCGGCATGAGTGTATCAGCCGTGATTCGAAGGGCCTCGAAAGGATACAGTTGGGCGGTTGTACTTCGCACAGGGCTCAGTTCCGGCCCGGCGTCATGGCAAAGATCAGTTGGTGCTACTGTTTCGATTTCTCGGATCGAAGCTGCAACACTACCCCAATATGGGCTCCATTGACTGTGCCGCTCCAGGGACTTACACTCAGCGCTGGGCGTGTCGGCGAGGCAATCGCAGACCATACCGACCGGCCTCGATGCATTACATCCCTCATGTCCTCAGGAACCACCCGGTACGCGCCGCAATCGGATCGTGTGAAGCTGGTCGTGGCTTCCTCGGTCATGCTCACCTTCATTTCCTTCTGGCGAGCGGCGGCCGTGGTGCTCAACGATCTTGGCTCGTCGGCGTTTTATGCCGGAGGCATCGCCGAACAGGCGGTGGGCAAGGCCGCGCCCTGGTTCATCCTGGGCGTGATGCTGTTCTCCTTTGCGGTGCGGGCTGTCTACGTCGAGAGCTGCTCGATGTTTACGCGCGGGGGTGTCTACCGCGTCGTGAAGGAGGCGCTGGGCGGGAACTTCGCCAAGCTGAGCGTCTCTGCCCTGATGTTCGACTACATCCTGACCGGGCCGATTTCCGGCGTGTCGGCGGGCCAGTACATCGTGGGTCTGCTGAACGAGCTGCTGCGTGTCGGGGTGACGCATGCATGGCTGCCCGCGGGGTTGACCGGCCTGGCGCAGAGCGGACTGCCCATTAACGACACGTCAGCTCTGATTGCCGCGGCCGTGACCGTCTACTACTGGTGGCAGAACCTGAAGGGCATCGAGGAGTCCACCGACAAAGCGCTGAGCGTGATGCAGGTGACTACCGTGATGGTGGTGCTGCTGCTGGCGTGGGGCTTCTTCACCGCCTTTCATAATCACGCGCATTTGCCGCCATGGCCGACACCGTCGAATCTGCATTTCTCGTCGGACGCCCTGGGATTTCTGGGCGGCACGAAGATCGCCACCACCCTGGGCCTGTTCGGCATTCTGATGGCCTTCGGCCACTCCGTGCTGGCCATGAGCGGCGAAGAGACGCTGGCGCAGGTGAACCGGGAAATCGAGCACCCGAAGCTGAAGAACCTGAAGCGCGCGGCCATCGTGATCGCGATTTACAGCTTCATCTTCACCGGCATCGGCACCATGCTGGCGACCATGATCATCCCCGACAACGTGCGGGTGAAGGTTTATGGCGACAACCTGATCGCCGGCATGGCCATGTACATGGTCGGGCCGATGGTGCTGAGGATCATCTTCCGGGTCTTTGTGGTGGTGGTCGGATTTCTGATCCTGTCCGGCGCCATCAACACATCGATTATCGGCTCGACCGGCGTGATGATGCGCGTCGCCGAAGATGGCGTACTGACTGACTGGTTCCGGAAGCCGCACCGGCGCTTTGGGACCAGTTACCGCATCATCAATCTGATTACCGCACTGCAGTTATTCACCATCATTGTGAGCCGCGGCAACGTGATCATGCTGGGCGAGGCGTATGCCTTCGGCGTGATCTGGAGCTTCACGTTCAACTCGCTGGCTATGCTGGTGCTGCGCTGGAAATACAAAGGCGAGCGCGGCTGGAAGGTTCCGGTGAACCTGCGCATTGGCAACACCGAGCTGCCGATCGGACTGTTCAGCGTCTTCCTTACGCTGGCCATGATCGCTACGGTGAACCTGATTACCAAGAGCGTGGCCACCGAAAGCGGCATCGCCTTCACGGTTGTATTCTTCACCATCTTCCTTGTCTCAGAGCGGGCCAACGCCAAGAAGCACCAGCTGACCCAGAAGCAGATGCAGGAGCACTTCCAGCTGGAGCAGCAGGACACCATCGGACTGGACTCCCTGCAGGTGAGACCGGGTGGCGTACTGGTTACCATGCGGGATCCGGTGAATCCCTTCGCACTCAAATGGGCGCTGGCGCGCACGCGGACCGATCAGCAGGACATCGTGGTGCTGACGGCAAGGATGGTGGGCGCGGGCGGCCCTGAGTATCTGGACGAGCAGATCTTCAGCGGCCACGAGCAGATGCTGTTCACAAAAGCTGTGTCGGTGGCAGAGAGTTTCGGCAAGCATATTTCGCTGCTGGTCGTTCCGGCCGGCGATATATTTGCAGCTCTGGTGCAGGCGGCTAACTCACTGGAAGTGACGGCGCTGGTGGCCGGGTTGTCGAGCCGCATGACTGCGCAGGAACAGGCATTTCATATCGGCCAGGCATGGGAAAATCTGCCGGAGCCGAAGCGGCAGTTCACTTTCTATGTGGTGATGCCGGATGGCGAGGCCGAAGCTTTTCATATTGGTCCGCATGCGCCTTCGCTGCGGGCGGAAGACGTGCAGCTGGTGCATCGTCTGTGGCTGAACTTCCGCCGCGATCCGGAAATGCAGGGCCTGCACCACAGCGACATTGTGACTTATGCCCTGACGCGGCTGGCGATGGATTATGCGCGCGACCGGCAGGAGACTCTGCGCGATTTACGCCGCTATACCCAGGACAATACCCGCGATAACCGGCTGGGCATTAGTTACCGCGCACCCGACCGCGAAGACCATGCAATCCCCGCTCCCCGGCCTTCGCATGAGGACGACAACCGGTAAGTTGTCCTTCCGGTAAGTCCGAACGATTTGTCAAGAGGAACTTTCCACATATACGCTCTAAGCAGGGAGTTCGCCGGTTGCGTCCTCCTCAGGATGTTGCTCGTCAATCCAGATATGTGGAGGGTTCGTGGAAGTTAAGCAGATCATTACCGAACTGGATCAGGAAATCGTGCGGCTCAAAGAAGCGCGGGCGCTGTTGGCCGGTGAATCATCCGGCCGACGCAGGGGTCGACCGGCAGGTAGCTCCGCCGCGGCAGGCGGTACAAAAAAGCGCAATCTGACTCCGGAAGGAAGACGGCGGATCTCAGAGGCATTGAAACGGCGCTGGGCCGCGCGGCGCAAGGCGGTGGCCAAGAAGGCCGCGTAACTCCACAGACGGGCGCCTGAGGGCGCCCGTTCCAGCTTAAGTGTCAGATGAATTGCCCTGGATTGCCCTGGGCGTGAACCCTGTAGTTGGGACAAGTGGCCCACATCAGCGCTTATGAATGCGACAGCTTCAGAGCGTGCGCCGGAACAAGGGAGTGGCAATCAGCAGGGAAATGATTCCAAATCCAAAAAGGAAAAACACGTCGCTCCGGATTGCGGCGAAGCCTCCATCTTTGATGAGAATGGCTTTGAGTCCATGCACTGCATAGGTGAAGGGATCGACGATTGCGATGGCCCGCAACCAGGCCGGAAACGCCTCAACGGGATAGATGGCTCCGCTGGGAAAGAACAGCAGGGTATTGAGCACGCCGAACATGGCGCGGGGCACTAAGGGATCGTCGATACGCACCATCAGGAGGAACATCATGCCGTTGAAGGCGATGGATGTGGCGACGATGAGCAGCGCCAGCTGGATGATCGCGCCTGGGTGAAAGATAACCCCAAGGCCGGCGAGCAGAGATCCGATGACAGTAAGACTGATGCCCGCGAGTACGGCCTTGATGGCTCCGGCGAGGTTCAGGCCAAGAACCAGTTCCAGCTTCGTAATCGGTGTGACCAGATAGCCTTCGTGGACGCCGCGAGCTTTGTCGTCGATGTAGAGCATGCCGCCGCCAATCATGACCGAGACATACATGGCGAGCGCGATGGAGCCGGCGAGCAGAAACTTCATGTATTCGACATAGGGGTAGAGTTCCACGATGTCGAGGGTGATGTTCTGAACGACTTTAGGCTGGATGACCGGCGCGTTGAGAGCATCGACCAGAGACTGCATTTCAGACTCGATGCTGCCACTGACGAACTGATCGGAGTTATCAACGACCAGGCCGAGTTGCGGCGATTCGCCGGCCAGCACGCGGCGCGAGTATTCGGCAGGAATGATCACAGCTGCGTCGATCCTGCCGTTACGCACATCCTCGCGGGCTTTCACCTCGTTGTCGTAGGGGATGGTGGAGAAGGTGTGGATGTTGGCGGCGACAGCTACAAAAGCTTCGTGAATCTTAAGCGCCTCTTCTCCGTGGTCGTAATCGACCACGCCCACGCGGGCGCCCGTGACCTTGCCGCCGAAGGCATTGCCCAGGATGATCAGCTGCACCAGCGGCAGCATCATGGACATGAGCATGAGTGCGGGAGAGCGGAAGAATTTGCGCAGCTCACGTTCGACAATCGCCCACATGCGGTTCATGGCTGCATCCCCGGACGCGGCGGCATCATGAAGCTGACGGCCTTTACCTGCTCGTCGCGCAGCTGGCGGCCGGTGTAGTAAACAAAGACGTCGTCGAGCGTCGTGTTCTGCACGCTGAGCGAACGGATGGGATCGCCAGCCTTGTTGGCCATTTCGACGAGTTCTGTCGTCGTGAGGGAACCGTTGGAGGTCATGATGCGGTAGGCTCCGGAGCCATGCGACTCCACTCCGGTAACCGCCGAGAGTTTTTCCAACCGCTGTTTGCGTTCTGCGCGCTCACCGCCGAATCGCACTTCGACGACACTGGAGCCGGGCACGCTGGCCTTCAGGCCCATCGGTGTGTCGAGCGCGACGAGCTTGCCGTGATCGACAATGGCGATGCGGTCGCAGAGATTGTCGGCTTCATCCATGTAGTGCGTGGTGATAAGGATGGTGAGCTTCATGCTGACGCGCAGACGGTCGAGCATCTCCCACACCGCCACGCGGGAGACGGGATCGAGGCCGGTGGTGGGCTCGTCGAGAAAGAAGATACGCGGGCTGTGCACGAGACCGCGCGCGATTTCGAGGCGGCGGCGCATACCTCCTGAGAGGGTCTTGGTTTGTGCTTCGCGCCACCTGGTGAGATCGACAGCCTCGAGCAGCTCGGTAATGTTCTTCTCGCGCGCGGCACGCGGTACGCCGTAGAGCTTGGCGTAGATGGAGAGATTTTCTTCAACGGTGAGGTCGATGTCGCTGGTGAGCGCCTGCGGGATGACGCCGATCAGATGGCGCACCGCGTCGGGCTCGCGGACCACGTCGTGTCCGGAGATGAGGGCGCGTCCCGCGGTGACTGGAATCAGCGTGGTCATCATCCGGATAAGCGTGGATTTGCCTGCGCCATTCGGGCCCAGCAGGCCGAAAATTTCTCCGTCGGCCACCTGAAAGGTGACCCCTTTCACCGCTTCGAAGTCGCCATAGCGCTTGACGATGTTCTCGACGGCGATGGCCGGCGGGTGAACGGGCTGGGGAACGGCGCTCATTTTTGCACCAGCTTGCTCTGCGGGACATAAACTTCAGCAACCATGCCAGGAACGTAGCGCATGCCAGGGTTATCGATGAGCAGCTTGAGCTGCACGGTCTCGATGTCGCGCTTACGTCGGCTCACGTCGCGCTGCGTGGCAAAGCCGGCGAGCGCAGCCTTGGCAATGACCTTGCCCCACAACGTAGCGCCGCTGGGCATCACCACGCGCAGCTTGTCGCCGAGCTGCACGGAATCGGCATAGGTCTCGGGCAGGGGAGCGTAGACCCAGGTCTGGGACAAATCCACGATGGTCACGATGGGCGTGGCCGGCGATACGACTTCGCCCTGTAATGCGGCGCGCACATTGACGATCCCTGTGCAGGGCGCGACAACCTTCGAATAGCCGAGTTGCACATCGGCCTGTTCGAGGAGATCCTGAGCGTTGCGCATATCGGCGCGATTGGCGTCGACGGTCTCCGTCGCCGCCCTGGCCTGATACAGATTGGCCTGCGCCGTGCGCAGAGCCGCTTCCTGAGCGGCCAGATTCTCTTTTGCTGATGAGACGGCGGCTTTGGCAGCGTCGAGGCTGGTCACCATCTCATCGCGGGTCTGCTGGCTGGCTACGCCGGCCTGGGCAAGAGCAACCGCGCGATGCGTGTCTGCGGCCTGATGCTGGTACTGTGCCTGTGCCTGGGACAGCGCGGCCTGCGCGACCCGCACCTGCGCCTCGGCGGCGGTGAGCTGGCTGGCGGTACTGCCTTCGGTCTGCTGCGCGGTAGCACGCGATTCCGCCAGCTTAAAGCGGGAGCTTCTGGTGGTAGCCTCCGCGGCGTTGCGTGCGGCCGTCAAATCCTGTGCCTCAATGGTGGCCAGCAACTGCCCGGCGGTGACCCGGTCGCCTTCCTGCACGGCGAGCGACTGAATGCGGCCCTGGATGCGGGAGCTGACCACGACTTCGTTGGCGTCAACGGTGCCGATCAGCTGCAGGTCGCTCGACCGATTCGTGGAGAAGAAATACCAGCAGAGCGCGACAACCAGCAGCACGCCCATGATGATGAAAATTCGGTTGCGAGGTTTCATGCGGTCTTTCTCTCCGGGAATCCGCTCTCCGGCATGGGTGTGGAATCGAGCACGGTTTGCGCCAGGTGCGCGCCGTGTTGGCGATCGGTGAAGATGGTTTGGCCGAGGTAGTCAATGGCCGCGGCACGCCGTGCTGCAATCGCTGCCGGATGCAGGGGGTCGGCGTCGCCCATGAGATGCACCATGGGCGCGCTGAGGAAGTAGAAGACGTTGGCGCCGAGAGCGGCATAGACCATCTGCATCCAGTCGACGCCGCACAGTTCACCGCTGCGGATGCCCTCCTCGGCGATCTGCTGCACGCGCCGGAACATGGGCTCGAAGGCATTCTTCGCGAGAATGCGCATGGCCCCGGACTGGCCTTCGCGATAACGGACCATCTCCTGCTGCATGAGCGCCTGAAAACCGCGCTGGGAGAGGATGCGGTCGAAGTGCTGGAGGGCGAAGCGGAGCATGCGCTCGCCGGGGGTGCAGTCGAGGTCGAGAACGGCGATGGCGCTGCCGGCGACTTTGAGGGCGACCGCTTCAAGGGCCGCGGCGTAGAGCCCTTCCTTGTCGCGGAAGTAGTAATAGAGCAGAGCCTTGTTGACCTGGGCAGCGTCCGCGATGGCTCCGGTACGGGCGCCCGCCAGTCCGTGCTCGCTGAATTCGGAGATAGCGGCCTGAAGGATGCGCTGGCGGGTCTGGTCAGAGCGGGTTTGGCGGTCCTGTTTCATTAATTAAATGGTTAGTTAAAAATAGCATAACTGGAGGCCCGAAGAAAATTCAAAATAAGTGTTGCAATGTACTAGTTAGCTAGAGCATTATAGACGGCATGGTTCAGAGCACACGCACGGCGGCAGCACCGGATTTCGCCTTTCGCCTGGACGCGCACAGCGGGGTTCCCGTGTACCGGCAGCTGATCGATCAGGTGCTGGGGGCGGTGGCCACGGGGGCGCTTCGCACTGGAGACCAGCTGCCCACGGTGCGACAGGTGGCGGTGGACCTGACGATCAATCCCAATACGGTACTGCGCGCTTATCGGGAGATGGAGATCCGGGGGGTGCTCGATACGCAGCAGGGCGCGGGGACGTTCATCGCGGAACAGAAGAGCACTATGTCGGGGGACGAGCGCGAGCGGCAACTGGCGCAGCTGGCGGGCGAGTTTGTCTCCCGCGCGGGGCTGCTGGGTTTCACGGTGGAGGAGCTGATGGAGCGGTTAAGGGATTTGGCCCAGGATAGTGGAGCGAACAGGAGGAAGGGATGAGACAGCGGATGCAGTTCAGCAGCGTAGGCGTGGCGGTGATGCTGTTGTGTCTGGCAGGCGGCGTGATTGCCGCCAACTACACGGGGCATCAGAGTTTCGCGGTGGCGGGAACGCTGGCGGGGATCTACTTCCTGTTCGCCATCAAGGTGGTGGATCAGTGGGAGAAGGTGGCGGTGCTGCGCTTCGGGCGCTATCGCGGCCTGCGCGGGCCGGGAGCTTTCCTGATTGTGCCGGTGGTCGATACGCTGAGCCGCTATGTGGATCAGCGGGTGCGGGTGACCACGGTGAGCGCGGAGTCGGCGCTCACGCGCGACACTGTGCCGGTGAATGTGGACGCGATCGTCTTCTGGCTGGTGTGGAACGCGGAGAAATCAATCCTCGAAGTCGAGGACTTTATGCAGGCGATCACCATGGGCTCGCAGACCGCCCTGCGCGAGTCGATCGGGCGGCACCAGCTGGCGGAGATGATCACAGAACGCGAGACGCTGGGACACGAGCTGCAGAAGATTCTGGATGAAAAGACTTCGCCGTGGGGCATCACCGTGCAGTCGGTGGAGATTCGCGATGTGCGCATCCCGCAGGCGCTCGAGAATGCGATGTCGCAGCAGGCGCAGGCGGAGCGGGAGCGGCAGGCACGCGTGATCCTGGGCGAGGCCGAGGTGCAGGTGTCGGCGCAGTTTGCGGAGGCGGCACGGGTGTATGAGGAGAATCCCGGAGCGCTGCATCTGCGCGGCATGAACATGCTGTACGAGGCCATTCGCGAGAAGGGCTCGATGGTGATTGTGCCCTCGTCAGCGGTGGAAACGATGGGGCTGGGCGGGACGCTGGCGACAGCGGCGATGGCGAAGCAGCAATAGAAAAGGAGGCGGTTATGCAGAGCAAATTGGCCGCCGTGTTTTTGATCGCGCTCGTCGATCTGGGCGCTGTTCTGGGCACGGTCGCGCATGCCCAGAATGAGAAAGCCAAGCCAGCGGCTGCCGTGGTCCAAGCACCCCAGCTGCCCGAGCCTCAGGGACCTTATGCGGTGGGGCGCATTGGATTCGACTGGATCGACACATCGCGGCCCAGCAGTTGCTACAGAAAATCGCGCGACGGCCGGGAAATGGCCGTGTATTTGTGGTATCCGTCCTCACTGCCTCCGGCCGAAAGCCGCGGAACCTATCTGCCGCATGCGCGCGCGGTCGATGCAATCTCAGCCGATCGCAAGGCGGCGATCGACATCTTCGGATCGCACTGGGAACAAATAGTCGATGGTGGGGTCGACTCCCATGCTGTGGAGAACGCTCCTGTCGCCATCGGCCGAAACATCTTTCCAATCATCCTCTTCTCGCACGGGATGAGCGGTAGCCAGTTCTCATACACCTCCCTGATCGAAGGGTTCGTAAGCCGCGGTTACATCGTGGCAGGTATCGAGCACCCGTGCTCGACCGATCTGACCGTTTTTCCCGGTGGCAGAATCGTTCGTCGCGAAGAAGAGCCTGCTCCTGCGGGTCAGGATTCGCAACCGTCGCTGCAGCAAATGATGGCCTCGGCTCTGGAGGGCATTGCTCAGGGGGCAGCCGACGATCGGTTCGTCCTTGACCGGCTTACGGACCTCAACAAGGGAGATGCCGGCTCCTTTGCTCTGGCAGGCCGACTCGATCTGATGCAGGTTGCTGCGATGGGGCATTCCGCAGGCGGAGCTTTTGCCGCGCGAGCCTGCCAGCTCGACGCCCGCATCCGTGCATGCATTGATCTGGAGGGACAGTTGATCCCGGTCGAGCTCTTCCCGGATTTCTCCGACGGCGCAAAGTTCAAACAGCCAGTTCTGATGATGGAAATCTCACGCGGAGACTCCGCAATGGGTGGCACGCGCGCGGAGCACGAAGAGTATTCGCGCAAGCGTGAGGCTCAGCTCAGCGATTGTCCTCCGGGCAGCTACTACGTAAGCCTGCAGGAGCCGGGCTTTGCACATTCCACCTTCTCGGATGGTCCCCTGTTGAATGCCCCGGAAGAGCCTGTTCACGCTCAGGCTGAGGCGAGGCTCGCCTCAATCGAGAAACTGGCGAATGCATTTCTGCGGCAGTCCTTCTCTCATATACAAACACCGACCCTCGCGCAAGTAAGCGCAACCGGGTCGGACATGATCATTCGTCCGTTGGGTCAGACGCAGTAATGGTGGGGCGATTTTCCATCCGGAGGAAGGGCCTGAGCGGAACGCCGGCGACCACGGCAATCGGAAAGTAGCAGTAAGGGCAACGGCAGAGGAGGAAACGGCGATGCAAAGCAAAACCCTTGGGTATTTTCTGATTGCGCTGGTGGATCTCGGTGCGGTGCTGGGAATCGTGGAGCACGGGCGCGCCGATCGGGTGGTCCGAGTGAGCACGAGTGCGGCCTCGGCAAAAATGGTCGCTGTGGAGCCCGGCGTGCGGCTGGAAGTCCTGGACTGGGGCGGCCCGCAAGGGGCCACGCCGCTGGTGTTTCTCGCCGGACTCGGAGATACCGCCCATGTGTACGACGATTTCGCCCCGCGGTTCACGGAGAAGTATCACGTATACGGGATCACGCGGCGCGGCTTTGGAGCGTCGAGCAAGCCAGAGCCGACCGATGCCAACTACTCAGCCGATCGCCTGGGCGAGGATGTGGTGGCGGTCATCAACGCGCTTCACCTGGACCGGCCGGTGCTGGCGGGGCATTCGATTGCGGGCGAAGAGCTGAGCTACGTGGGCACACGGGATCCGCAGCAGGTTGCGGGGCTGATCTACCTGGATGCTGCGGATGGGTACGGTTTTTACGATCCGGTACGCGGCGATATACAGATTGATTTGCTGGACGTGAAGCGGCGGCTGGATGCGTTCCGCGCGGGCGAGATCTACGATCGTGCTTTTGTGGAGGGATTGCGGGCAAGCACGTTACAACTCAACAACGATCTGCAGCGGGAGGACGAGCGCATCGCGGAGCTGGCCGGCGTGCCGCCTCCGCCGGCGATTCCGCTGGCGGTGTGGTTTGGGATGGAGAAGTTCACGAAGATCGATGCGCCGGCGATGGCCATTTTCGCGTGCCCGCACGACATGAGCCCGGCGTTTCGCGGGCCGCTCGAGCATGACCGGATGGCACAGGCGGCTTTGAAGGCGAACGACCTGAAGAGGTGCACGGATCAGTCCAACGCATTCGAGCGGGCGATGCCGGCGGACCCGGTGGTGCGGATCGCCGACGCGAACCACTACGTGTATCGGTCGAACCCGGACGTGGTGATCCGGGCGATGAACGACTTCATGGAGAAGCTGCCGTGAGGCTCTGGTACGGCTCAGTGGCCGGGAATGCGCGGCGGCGTTCCCGGCTCGTGTGAGGGCGCCTTTGGGTGCTTATCGGAATAGCGGCCGAGCAGGAACATGGTGAGCCCGAAGACTAACATGACGATGCCCCAGATGAGATTGATGTCCATGCCTGCGGAGCGCTGGTAAATCTCGCTGCCGCGGGTAATGACGCCGTAAATAGCCAGGATTGCGCCAACGATGGTGAACATCATTCCCATGGGCACGCGAAGGTCGAGACTCATATCGAAATCCTCACAGCAGAATCAGAACGTCCAGCCATCCCTGACCTGTGTTTCTATCTGAAGACGAAATTCAGGCCCACCAGCAGCACCAGCAGGCCAACAGCGATGACCGTGGGCCGGGCGTACCAGGCCATATGATGCTCGACCGGTTTGGGCGTGAGCGAGTAGACCAGCCCGACTAACTCCGGTTCCGGCCGCGGCTTTGTAACCAGGCTGATGATGATGGTCAGCACGAAGTTGACCGTAAAAGCAATGATGGCCTGCCAGAAATTGAGCGCCATATCGCTGGGGTAGGTGTGGAGGACGTGAATCCAGCCGCCATGGATGCCGGGGTGGTCGTTCATCGGCAGCGTGAGGCCGTGGTGGAGCAGGGCCGCGATGGTGCCGCTGGCGAGGCCGGTAAAGGCGGCGTGGCCGGTGGTCCGCTTCCAGAACATGCCCAGCAGGAAGGTCGCAAAGAGCGGGGCGTTCACGATGGAGAAGACCAGCTGGAGGGTATCCATGATGTTGTTAAAGCCCAGGACAATATAGGCCGTCACCATAGAGATGAGGATGCCGACGACGGTGGTCCATCGGCCCACCTTCAGGTAATGTGTGTCGCTGGCGCCTTTATGGATGTAGGACTGGTAGAGATCGTACGTCCAGACGGTATTGAAGGCCGTGACGTTGCCGGCCATGCCCGACATGAAGCTGGCCAGCAGCGCAGTAAGGCCGAGGCCGAGAATGCCGGTGGGGAAGTAGAACAGCAGCATGTTGGGAATAGCGAGGTCGTAGTCGAGCACTGGCTGGCCATGGCTGTCGAGCATGATCTTGCCGCTGACTGGGTCGACCTTGGCGGGAATCAGGCCGCGGCCTTCCGCCAGGTTTCCGGCGTGCGCGGCAGCCGCCTGGGTCATGCCCACCGGAGCAGCGGCGGCCATGGCATGCCGCGTGATGGCCGGGGTGGCGATGGCGATGAGCCCGGGCAGGATGACCAGAAAAGGAAAGAACATTTTGGGGATGGCGGCGATGAGAGGCACGCGTCGCGCCGACTCTTCGGACTCAGCCGCCATCGCCGTCTGAATTACGAGGAAGTCGGTACACCAGTAGCCAAAGGAGAGGACGAAGCCCAGCCCCGCGACCAGTCCGAACCAGTCCACACCGAGGGGATTAGTGTTGGAATGGGCCATGCCCTGCCATGAATGCACGTACGCATGAGGCAGCGTGGCTTTGAGTCCGTTCCAGCCGCCAACGTTTTTGAGGCCAACCCAGACCAGCGGCGCAAATCCGGCGACGATGAGGAAGAACTGGAGGACCTCGTTGTATATGGCGCTGGTGAGGCCACCGAGAAAGATGTAGCAGAGGACGATGATGCCGGAGAGCAGGATGGCGAAGTGAAAGATCCAGTCGACGGGCAGGCCGAGGTCGATGAAGAGCTTGTCGAAGACGTGGAGGGTCTGGATGAGGCGTGCCATGGCATACATCGAGATGCCCGAGGAGAAGACGGTCATCAGCGCGAAGGAGCAGGCATTCCAGGCGCGCGTCTTTTCGTCGAAGCGCAGGCGCAGGAATTCCGGCACGGAGCGCGCCTTGGAGCCGTAGTAGAAGGGCATCATGAAGACGCCCACGAAGATCATCGCGGGGATAGCGCCGATCCAGTAGAACTGGCTGGTGACGATGCCGTACTTGGCGCCGGAGGCGCCCATGCCGATGACTTCCTGGGCGCCGAGATTGGCGGAGATGAAGGCCAGACCGCAGATCCAGGCAGGCAGAGCGCGGCCGGCCAGGAAGAAGTCTTTGCTGGTTTTCATGAACCGTTTCAGTGCGAAGCCAATGCCCAGCACAAAAACGAAATACAGAAGCATGATGAGCCAGTCGATGTAAGTCAGGTTCACGCTCTGCGGTGACCTCCGGGAAAAATGACAGTGCTGCCGCTGGCAACTGTACACGGTTGCATGCGGCAAGTCCAGATAACGAACTCATGCTGTGAAGGAGCACGGCGAACCGTCACCCCCGGTCGCGGGGAAAGATGTGAATCGCCTACAGCGGCTGCCCGATCTAAGTTTGAGAGACAGGCGAGGGAATGGTTCGAGCCGATGAAGGGCGTTCGATTCTGCCCTTCATCGAAGCCCGCTCCGCACGCAGCCAACCTGGCGTATGAGAAAGGCAGAAGGATGAGCAGAGTTCTGGTGACCGGAGGGTCGGGCTTTATCGGGAGTCATCTGATCCTGCAGTTGGTGGCGGCGTGCCAGGAGGTCCGCACCACGGTACGCAATCTTCGGCGCGAGGGCGACGTGCGCTCGATGCTGCTGGAAGGCGGTTGCGACGCCGGTGATCGACTGTGCTTCGTTGAAGCTGATCTGGAAAATGACAAAGGTTGGGCGGAGGCCGCCGCAGGCTGCGATTACGTTCTGCATGTTGCTTCGCCGTTTCCCGCGACGCTGCCGAAACACGAAAACGACCTGATCCGTCCGGCACGCGAAGGAGCACTGCGCGTGCTGCGCGCTGCACGCGACGCGGGCGTGAAGCGGGTGGTGATGACGTCTTCCTTCGCTGCGGTGGGTTACGGGCATTCCGAACAAACAGGTCCCTTTGATGAGACCAGCTGGACCAATTTGAATAGCAGCGATGTGCTGCCCTATGCCAAATCGAAGACGCTGGCCGAGGCAGCTGCGTGGGATTTCATCGCGCGCGAAGGCGGTGGAATGGAGCTGGCGGTGGTGAATCCTGTGGGCGTCTTCGGCCCGGTGCTGGGACCTGATTATGCGACGTCGATTCTGATGGTGCAGCGCATGATGGACGGCGCCCTGCCGGGCTGTCCGCAGCTTTGGTTTGGAGCGGTGGATGTGCGCGATGTTGCGGACCTGCACATCCGCGCGATGACCGATCCCGCGGCGAAGGGAGAGCGCTTTCTCGCGACCTCCGGCGACTTTATTTCCGTCCTGGATATGGCGAATATTCTGAAATCGCGTCTGGGCGAAGCGGCGAAGAGAGTGCCGACGCGTAAGCTGCCAAACTGGGTGGTGCGGTGGGCGTCAATGCTCGATCCGGCGGTGAAGCAGATCCTGCCCGAGCTGGGCAAACGGAAGAATGCCACCGGCGAGAAGGCGCGGCGCTTGCTGGGCTGGAATCCGCGTCCTGCCGAAGAGGCGATTGTCGCCACTGCGGAAAGCCTGCTGTGGCTCGGACTTCTGAAGGAAGGCCGCGGGGCTGTGCCCGAAGCTCTGGCAGCTGACTGAGCGTAGTCGGTACGCGGCCCGCGTCAGAGCGACTGAACCGGCAACAGCGTCAGGTCGTCGACCAAGCCGATTTCTTTTTGCACAAAGGGCTCGGCATAGCGGACGCCCGCCAGCATGCCGTAGTGGCGCGCGTCGGCGAAGGTGCGCTCGCGAATCTCTTCTTCAGGAACAAAGAGGCCGGAACCAGCAGCCTGATTTGCATACTGCGATTGATAGGCCATCAGCGCGCGATGGCGGTCTTCGATGAAGGGCGTGATGTCGACGACAAAGCTGGGGCGAATGTCGGCGTAGAGGCTGGCGTAAACGATCTTGAAAGGCCGGTGGGGCGCAGTTCCGGTGTCAATCTTTGCGAGGCCGGAGAGGAAGCACGCTTCGTAGCCCAGCGTCGCCGAGTTGTAGTGATCAGGATGACGGCCGGTCCAGTAAGGAAGGATCACGACGCGGGGACGGATATGCCGCAGCACTTCGACGATCTTCAGGCGATTGTCCCAGGTATTTTCAACGCGGCCGTCAGGGATATCGAGAGCTCCGCGCCATTGAACGCCGAGGATGTGAGCGGCGGCGCTGGCCTCGGCGGCGCGCTCAGCGGCGGATCCACGCGTGCCGGCTTCGCCCTGGGTCAGATCGAGGATGGCGGTGGAGACGCCGATGGAGTGCATGCGGAGCAGCGTGCCGCCGCAGGTTTGTTCCACATCATCGCGATGGGCGGCGATAGCAAGAACATCACACACGGACTGAGCGACAGGCTGTTCTGCCACGCTGCTCCTTCACGTTAGGAGATCAGTAGATGGTGTTATCCGTGTCGCTGGCGGCGTCCATGTAGGCAACATCGACGGCGGTACCGGCGATGGTGACGTTGGAGTTGTCCAGCTGCGTCATATTGGTGGTGTTGTAGATATAAATCTGGCCGCCTTCGGTGGTGTAGACCTTGTGCAGGCCGAGGACTGGCGCTACGCCGGTGCCGTCTCCGAGATAGGAATCAATGGTGGCCGCGTTGGTCGAGGTATTGAACATGGTGACGCAGCCGAACTGCACGCTGGCGCCGGCCTGCGCCTGTGAGTAGCGAAGTCCCTGGTTGCACTGCGATGAGCCGATCCAGAGCGTGTCGTCGTCGCCAAAGGCCATCCGGTTATGGATGCCATCGCCAATGGGGTAAGTGCCGGTGATGGTGTCGGCGGGCGTGTTCACGACGGTGAGATAGCCGGTAAAGAGGCCGCTCGAAGATTGCAACTGTTGTCCCGCGACATACAACGTGTTGCCGTTAAAGACGGCATTGGTGGCGCCCTTCGGTATCGCGAGATTGCTCTGAGCGACGAGGGCGATACCGCTGGCTCCGACGCTTCCGGGATTCAGCGAAGCTGCGGTGATGGGAATCGTCGTCAGGCCGGCGGTGGTGCCGCCGCACTCGGGTCCGCAGTTGACCACATAGGCGGTGGTGCCATCCGGCGAGAAGACTGCTTTGATCGGATGGTCGAAGCTGGCGGAGTTGCCGGTGCTTACCGGAAAGACGCAATAGGTAGGCAGCTTCTGGGGCTCGCAATCCTGCGCGCCGAGGTAATTGGGGTTATTGGTCGCGGCGGTCTGCTGCGCCTGGGTTAGCTGCACGATGCTGTAGACGGCGAAGGTGGCGGGGTTATTCACGTTCACCGTCATGCCGGGAGTCTGGACGGCGTTCTCCACAAAAACCAGAGCGACAGTCCCGCCCGGATTGACGGAGATCCCATAGGCGTTGGGCAGGTTCAGGATCACGGACGAGCCGTTATTCCGGTTGACCACGCTGATCACGTGGTTGGCGGGGTTGGCGGCGTAGACGTAGCCCAGGTCGCGGGTGATGAAGACGCCGTTGTAGGGACTGCCCTCGGCGCTGCTGGAAACTCCGCCGGGAATCGTTACTGTGCCGCTGACTTTTTCCTGTGCGTAATTCACGAGGGCGAAGCTGCCGTCGCCGGCACCGTAGACGGCGCCGACCTGCTGCTCCGGCATGTTCTGAATGGTCAGAGGCAGCTTGCCGGAATAGCCGGAGATGGTGAGCTGTCCGGCAGTGGCGTTGTAAGCGTGGCGGATGTCATAGTAGGCATCCATGAAGGGCAGCGCACCGAAAGAGATGGCGCTGGGATTCTCTTCGGCGACGAGGACTCGATTGAGAACCCCGCTGGGGGGCAGACTGCGCCCCGCGAAATAGTAATTCTTGCCGCAGGAGCTGATGACGATGCAGATGGCAAAGACCGCGCTCAGCACAACCCAGGGATACAGGGAACTTCTTTTCTTCAAAACTTTAGAACCTCACCGTGTGCATGGCAGCTTGTGGGAAAGCCAAGTATATCAGGGCAGAGCAGGGGATCGCTGGCCGGGAGTGGCAGCGAGACCACTTGTCGCCGCAGGCTCCTGGTGCAGCGAAGAACGTACCCATTCCATAATCTGCCCGGTGGTGCGCAGAAGATTCAGTTCGACCTTCATAAGCGAGAAATTGGCATCGAGGGAGTCTTCAAAGCGCTCGCGTTCCTCGATGTGCGCCTGCTGCGCTTCACGCGGAGTGACGGGCTGAGCGTTGGCGCTGCCGGTCCCATGGGCGAGTTCGGACTCGACGGTTTCGAGCTGCTCGTGCGCCAGATCGCTCTGAAGCTGGGCAACGCGCTGCTGCGCGGCTAATTCGAGGGTAGCTCTGCGCATGGTCAGGGTCTGTTCGCTCAGCACGTTGCGCGACTGGTCGGCGTCCGCCTGGGCGCGGGCTGCCTCGGCCGCGGATTCACGCGCCTTGGCGCGATGCACGGCGTCAAACAGCGGAAGCTGGATCACGACGCCGATAGCCGCGTTGTTGTACTGGAAGTTCCGCGGAAAATACTGCGTATAGTTGGCGAACTTTTCAAAGAGGCTGTACTGCGCGCCGAAGGTGATGAGGGGCCGATAGTTGGCCCGCGCATCTCCGAAGGACGTGTAGAACCTGGCCCTGGCATTGGCGTAGGCGGCGGCGACGCCGGGATTATCGCGAAGAGCGGGATCATCCTGCCCGACGTCTGCGGCAAAACTGGGAGCAGGCGGGACGCTGCTGCTGACGGTTGCCAGCCCCTCCGCAGGCAAGCCGGTCAGATGCGCAAGCTTCTGCTGCATATCGGCGGCGTCATTCTGAAGGTGAATCCGCTTCGCATTCACCTGTGCAGCGGTCAGTTCGGCACGCAGATCTGCGCTGCGGGAATCCACCCCGGCAATGACGCGCTGCTGCTCAATCTGGACGAGGCCGTCGGCATACGACTTCTCCTCATCGAGCGCAGCAATCTCTTTCAGGTCGTGATCCAGCTCCACGTAATCAAGGGCAACTTCGAGCGCTACCTGTTGCTGAGTATCTTTCAGGCTCAGGTTGGCAGCATTGAGCCCGGCCCGCGCAGCGCGAATGTAATCGGGTTGGGAGAAGGAAATTGCCAGAGACTGCGAGTTGGCCTGGAACAGGGAAGGATAGCCAAGAGGGAAGCCGTAGGCATAGCCGGGGCTGGCACCGAGCACGAAATTCGGAATGTAGACGTCTTTGGATTCGGAGAGCGCGCCGGCGGCTCGGCGCACGTTGGCGGCAGCGGCGCGCACATTCGGGCTGCTCTTCTCCGCCAGATCGACGGCGGTAGAGAGAGAGATCTGGGCTTTAGCTGCCAGAGGTAGCAGGAGCAGGAGCAGGGTTGAGGCCATCCTCCCGTGTTGGCGCGTCCGGTCTCTTCGGTTAACCCATCCCCGCTGATGCATCTATCTGAGTGTAATGGCTACAGTCCCGCGCGAGAGGCGACATTCGTGCCCGGGATGCGATACCCCGAAGCGAGGGCATGCGCAGCTGCCAGCTGCTGCTGCGCGCCGGTAAAGTCGCCCTGTTCCTGTAAGAGCCGCGCAAGCTCTGCACGTACGGCAAAGGCGGGTGTGTCCTCGCGCTGCGCACGCGAATTCAGATACTGCTGCAGCCACTGAATGGCGATGGGCTGATCGACACCTGCTTTAGCCAGAGCGGACGCGGCGTCCACCAACACCGGTCCGTGTTTGGGATCGGCGGCAACAGCGCTGCGTGCAGCCGCGACCATATCAGGAATCCGCTTGCGCCGCTGGTAAAAGCCGGCAAGATCCATCCATGGGCCGGAGGGCCGGGGACAGGCAGCAATCGCCGATTTGTAGTCGGCCTCCGCGGTGACGTGATCTCTTCTGCTCTCGGCGATGCGCGCCTCGAGCGTGAGCGCTGACACGGGATCGACCGCCTGCATCTGCTGGGCAACAGCTGCGGCCTTATTCAGGCCACCACCGGCGACCGAGGGAGCTTCCACATCGAATTCTCCCAGGTCGGCGAGCGCCTCCTTGTTACGCGGATCAAGCTCTGCGGCTTTCTGAAACTCGGCGGCGACCTTGTGGGCCAGCTTGTAACCGGAAATGATGGAAACGTGCTGCGCTTTGAGGCCGTAGGCGCGGCCCAGCCAGAGATGATCGTTGCTGTTGTTGGGATCGAGCCTGACCGCCATCTCACAATCCCCGATGGCCGGATCCCAGAGCTCTTCCTGGTAGTAAACACGGCAGCGCAGATTGTGGGCCTCGGCATCGGAGGGAGTTTGTGCGAGCACGGCGTTGAGCCGTTGCAGAGCGTCATCGGCCTGGCCGAGATTGAGATCGTGGAGCACCGGGGTTCCGATTGCCGGAGACAGCGCCCACGACAGCGAGGTTGCGGCAACAAGAATCCCCGTCGATAAGAAACGTCGCAACAAAACTTCCCCCTAGGGCATTACGTTCACCGGCTCACCATCGCCGAGCGGCTGAGCGTTGGTTGTCCCAAGCGCGACCAGATCGCCGGCCTTAAGACCGCTGACGATCTGCACGTCGGTCAGGTTCAGCCTGCCGACAGTGACTGGGGTGCGGTGCAGCGTGTCATCCTCGATGCGGTAGACGTACGAAGAACCGTTTTCGATATGCAGCGCGTCGCGTGGAACTTTCAAAACATTTGATTCATTCGCCACCGTGACGGTCACACGAACATTGGTATCGGGCAGAAGATCGCCGTCCGCGTCGTCGAGCACGATCAGGACTTCGCCGACATTACGGGTATTGCCATAGGTGATGATGGTCGAGGGAATGCGCGCGATATGGCCATGCCAGGTCTGCTTTGGATGGGCATCCCAGACAATGGTGGCCCGCTGGCCCACCTCGAGTGACCCGATTTCGGGCTCGTCGAAGTAGGCGCGTACCTGCAGCTTCTTCAGATCGGCGAGCGAGAGCAGCCGGTCGCCCTGCTGCACATATTCACTGCGTGAGACAGGAAGCGAGTAGACGGTACCGGCGAACGGCGCGTGCACGACCGCCTGACGCATGGCGTCCTCGGCCGCAGCATAGGCAGCCTGTGCGTCCTGAAGATTGGCCTGGTCGTGGGCCAGGTCCGCGGCATCGTAGCGGCCGGTCTGCCGCTGCTGCAAAGACTGGATGGAGCTGTTGTCGGCGGCCAGGCGCTGCTCTGCAGCATTGACTTCACTGGCCGACGCGGCGCCGGTGGCCTGCAATTTGCGCAGCGCATCGAGGTCGTGCTGCGCCTGATCGCGAGCCGTGGCCGCGTTGTGTAAGTCACCGGAGAGCGTCAGCCGCTCCTCCGCGGTGCCGCCCCGCTGTGCGGCCTGAAGGTTCGCCTCCGCTCCGCGCACAGCAGCGAGGCCAGCGGCCAGTCGTGCTTTGGCTTCGGAGTCGTCCATGGCCAGCAGAAGTTTGGCGGACGGCACCTCCTGACCTTCGTGCACGTACAGTTGCTGGATCAGACCGGCAAAGGGTGCATGGGCCTCGAAGTTCACCTGGGGCTCGACCTTCCCGTTCGTGGCCTCAGTGGTCGTGAGATTGCCGATATTCGCTTCGGCGGCTCGGACGGGAAGTTTGCCGCGCGTCAGCATCCGCACGGCATAAAAAATCAGAATGAGAGCTACCGCGGAGACAAGCCATACCCACCTCGACCTCCGCCTTGCCGGTGCAATCGCCATCGTTGGACCGTGAGTCAGTATATAAGACTCGATTCGTTGACCTTAGGGTTCGGAGAATGTGCGCGAATCAACGAAGACACGGGTGCATGCGGTCTGACCGCGCGACTGAGGAGTGCAGATGCGCGGCTGTCTCGCGCGCAGATGGAGACGCCGCAGGCCATAAAATTGAACAATGGCAACTGTACCTGGCTATACCGAAGAGCACGCAAAAGCGGGACTCGATTTCAAATTCCCGCTCATTGAAACCTGGCGCAATCAGTTTGCAGGCTATGAGATTCTGATCGACGATCCGGAGTTTACGTCGGTCTGCCCCAAGACGGGCTTGCCGGATTTCGGCGTGATCACCCTGCGCTACATGCCTCGGGACACGTGTCTCGAGCTGAAATCCTGGAAAGAGTATCTGTTCTGCTACCGCAACCTGGGGATTTTCCAGGAGAACGTCGTTAATCAGATTCTCGAGGACGTGGTCCGCGCCTGCGATCCGGTGTGGGCTGTGGTGAAGGGGGAATTTCGTCCCCGCGGCGGCATCTCGACCACGATTGAGGCGCGCTGGCCGCGGCCACTGGTCGAAAAACTCCAGCAGGGTGGGGCGAGCCCTCAGGGGCTCAGCTATTGAGGCTGCTGCTGTTGTTGCTGCTGGCGTAACTGCTGCAGTTCCTGAAGGATTTGCTGGGGCGTCTTGACGCCGCCGTTCTGCTGCCCATCCGGGGACTCATGCGGTATGACGGGGTTGATCCGCTCGGGAAAATTGACCGGAGGGCTGTCGTTGTTCTGGTTTTCGTCTTCGTCCGCCGGCGGCGGCTGATCGTCGTCCTGAGACGCCTGCTGCTGAGCGGGCATGGTGGGGGTGTTGCTGCGGGCAGTGAGGATGAGCTGCCGCGGCGCACCATCGCGGGAGATTCCCAGCATCATGACGTTGTACCCGGCGCCGTCCAGGAGAGCGGAGAGCACCTGCTGCGGGGTCCCGGGACCATAGCTGCCAAAGACGCGCTGATCCTTGTTGAGGCCATTGATGGTCATTCCGCTGGTCGACGCCAGCTGGCCGAGGATCTGAGAAAGACTGGAGTTATCCGCCTTGACAGCCAGTTCGCCGCTGGACAGCGTGACACTTGCCGGTTGCGGCGGTTTGTCAAGGAGGGAGGGCAGAGTTTGCCGCAGAGGCATGGCTACCGGAACGGAAGGCGGCGGAGTGGGGGCTTGGGTCGTGCTGCCAATCCTGACCTGAGGGTGCTGTCCCTGGCCTGGAGGCATGGTCTGGGCCTGTGCTCCTTCCGGGCGGTGCTGAACAAGCCGTGCCGGAGCATGACGCCTTGCCGCAGCCTCCCCGGGCACCTGCATATGGCGGCCATCCGGCATCGTTCCGGGGTCCTGCATCACCTGCGCGGCGCACGAGCCGGCAATAATTGCAGCAGCCGCAAGGGCGAGGCATCGGGAGAGGTGGCTGGACAGCATCGAAGTCCTGAGTACGGGTGGAGTCGCCGGAGTTTCCGGAGGAACCGTCTCTCTACTAGACTAGCAGTGATTCCATTTCGCTCGCACCTGTACGGAAAGGTAAATCTTCCAATGCGCCGCCTTCTGATTCTTCTGGCCGGTCTCATGCCTGTGGCTATCGCGCTGCCGGTCTTCGGCGTCAACTGCACCACCCAGGCACAGATGAGCGAGGCTCAGCGAACTGCGCTGGAACAGGCGGCCCGGATGCTGGCTGCGAACATCCAGAGCGGCAACACCAATGCCGTGCGCGAGCAGACGATCGCCGCCGTGGCCTCCCAGTTTGGCGGGATCGCCAACACTATCCAGTCCATCGACGCCTCAATCCAGAAGGCTGCGATCACCATCGATCATCTGTATCTGCTGGACGCTTCCGATCTGAAAGCTGCGGAGGAGACGCAGTTCTTCTGCGGGATCGCGGGATCGCCGCTGACGGTGGAGATCACTATTCCCAACCTGCCGCCGGGGAAGTACGCGCTGGCCCTGGTGCATGCCACCGGCGTCCAGAATCCGCAGCAGCTGTCGCTGGTCCTTTCCAATGATCCGGCGGGCAGCGCCTCGTGGAAGCTGGCCGGGTTCTTTACCAAGCCGATGACGGTGGCCGGCCACGACGGTCTGTGGTTCTGGAGTGGGGCACGCGCCATGGCGGCGAAGAAAGAGAACTGGGGTGCGTGGTTCTACTACCAGACTGCGCAGCAGCTGCTGGAGCCGGTGGATTTTCTCTCCAGCCCCAACCTGCAGAAACTGCAGCGGGAGACGGAACAGTCGCGGCCAGACTCTTTGCCTGGCGTGGAGCCGATGAAGATCACCTATAACGGGCAGGTGCTGAACGTCACGGATGTCCACATCGGCGACTTTGCGGGAAAGATGGACCTGATCGTCGAGTATCAGGCTGCGCCTATTGCAGATCCGGTGCAGGCACGCGCGGAGGTGACGGCCGTTATGCGGACGCTGCTGCAGCAGCATCCGGAGCTGAAGGATGCGTTTCATGGCCTCTGGGTGCATGCGTCCGCGCCCAATCGCCCGAACTGGTTCGCACTGGAGCTGCCCATGGACCAGATTCAACCTTCCCCGGCTCCCGGACAGCAAAGCTAAATCAACCTCGACCGACGGGCGGAATCGTCGAACTCGCCCGTCGAACTAACCCTTCAAAGAAAGTGGAAAGCTTCAGGCATGGCCAGTCGAACCGAAAAGACCCTCAGCGAAATAATCGAACACCGGCGGGCGACGGCCAGCTTTGACGGAGCGCCCATTCCTGATGCGGATCTAAAGAAGATTCTCGAGGCCGGTCTGCAGGCCCCCAGCGGCTACAACCTGCAGCCGTGGCGGTTCATCGTGGTTCGCACCCCTGAGCAGCGCCGCCGGTTGCGGAGTGCCAGCTTCAATCAGGCCAAAGTGGAGGAGGCTTCGGTGGTCATCGTGGCCTGCGGCGATAAAGATGGCTGGCGGACGGATCTCGATGAAATGATCCGGATGGGACGCGAAGGCGGCATGACGGAGAATTATGCCGAGCAAGCACGGGTGAATATACCGGAATACCTGGGGAACCATCCCAATCTGACCGCATGGCTCAACCGGCACGTAATGATCGCCTTCACGCACATGATGCTGATGGCCGAATCAATGGGCTACGACACGGCGCCCATGGAAGGCTACGAGCCGGATAAAGTGGCCGAAGTGCTGCGGCTGCCGCTCAGCTATGAAGTGGTGGCTCTGCTGGGGATTGGCCATTTGAGAGGCATGGACAAGTTTAATGGCGGCCGCTTCAGCATGGCGCGCACGGTCTTCGACAACGAATACGGCAAGCCCATCAAGCTGTAAGGCGGCGGAGCTCTGCGGATGAGGCGCGAGTATCCCGATGCTCCGATCGCTGGGGTAGGTGCGGTTATTCTGCGCGAGGAGCCGGGAGGTGGGCCTTTGGTGCTGATGATCCGGCGCGGTCAGGAGCCACTTAAAGGGGAGTGGTCACTGCCCGGTGGTGCGGTGGAGCTCGGCGAGACACTGGAGCAGGCGATCTGCCGCGAAGTTCTGGAAGAAACGGGGCTGGTGGTAGAAACCGTCGCTGTCGTGGAAGCCTTCGATCGCATCTCGCGCGACGAGCAGGGGAGGGTACGGTACCACTACGTGCTGGTGGACTTTCTGTGCCGGGTCGTTTGCGGCGCGGATTCGGAAGCCGAGGTGGTCTGCGCGACCGATGCGCTGGAAGCGCGCTGGGCCACGGCAGATGAACTTGACGGACTGACGCCGCTGACCATCGAGGTGATCCGCAAAGCAATGCGAATGGCGAGGACGGTCATCTAAGGATACGAGGGGCGGGCAACAGACAGCATGGCGACCACGGCAGCAACGCCGCGCAAATCCTCGCATCGGATCCGGCGCTCTTTCGGCTGGACGCTGGTGGTCCTGGCCGCTTTGGTCGTGGCAGTCATGATTTTCGCCGCACTGCGGCCGCTGACGTTGCTGGTCTATGCGGCCCAGGGGCGGTTGCTGCTGGCAGGTGTTCACAGCGACACGACGAAGATTTCTTACGCTGGCCTCGAAAACATCCATGTGCATTATTACGTCGGCGGCTCCGGCTCGCCGGTGGTGCTGGTCCATGGGCTGGGCGGCCGCGCCGAGGACTGGGCTAGTCTGATGCCTCGTCTGGTGCGCGATCACCACCGCGTCTATGCGCTCGATCTGCCCGGGTACGGGCGTTCGGACTGGCCGCGCAATGCGAAGTATTCGATCGCCGAAGAAGCGGCCGCTGTCGAGGCGTTCATGCAGAATCGCCGCCTCACGCAGGTGGATCTGGGTGGATGGTCGATGGGAGGCTGGGTGGCGATGCGCGTCGCGCTCGACCAGCCGCAGAGTATCCGGCGGCTGATGATCTTCGACAGCGCGGGCATTCGCTTTCAGCTGAACTGGGACGTATCGCTCTTCGAACCCAATACGCCAGCAAAACTGCGTGCGCTCGACGATCTGTTGATGCCAACGCCGCCGCCACAGGTGCCGGGATTCATTGCGCGCAGCATTTTCCGTTACGTGGACCTGCACGGCTGGGTGGTGAAGCGCAACATGGAGTCCATGCTGACTGGCGCCGATCTGCTCGATGGCAAGCTGGGTGCGCTCAGGATGCCCATGCTGATCGTCTGGGGCAAACAGGACCACGTGATCCCTTATACGGCGGGCGAGCAGATCCACAAAGATGTGCCGCAGTCGGAGCTGGAGATCTTCGATGGCTGCGGGCACCTGGCGCCGAGCCAGTGTGGGGCACAGATCGGGCCGGTGGTGGAGGGTTTTCTCGATGAGCGGTCGCCGATCCCCGGAGTCGAGGCCGAAATTCGCACCCGGCACTAATGTGCTGAATTCGTTGGCCTAACCTGTTGCCGTAGTTGAATGCAGAAGCCGCGATACCGGCGCACGAAACGGAAATCGGTGAACAGAGTAGCTCCGGCCAGCAGCACGCAGGCAAGCAAAAGCCAGCGAGCAGGTCGATGCGCATAGCGGTTCATCTGCCGAAAGCAGATTGCAATGATGAACGCAGCGAGGGTGGCCAGCACGGTAAGGGGCGCGAGATCATCGCAGTGAATCGCGGCGGTTGAGCCGATCAGCCAAAAGGAAGCTCCGGCGGTGACGAGAGTCAGCGCGCCGGTCAGGAGTATTCTGGCCGGGAAGCGTTGGGGATCTTCCTGCGTAGTGCGTTGCGGACGCTGTACGCTGCTCTTCAAGGTCTGCCTTCGCCGGCTTCCAGGCCGGCGGGGAGGGGATTGCGTTCCTCGACATACCGCTCGATGGTTTCATCCAAAATCCCCTTGGCCGCGAGGATGAACTCGACCGCGTCGCGGGCGGCTCCGTGGCCGCCTGGGTTGGGGGTGATGTAGTGAGCCACGGCCTTCACCTGATCGCGAGCGCTGGCTACGGCTACGGCGAATCCGCAGACCCGCATCACGGGCAGGTCGATGATGTCATCGCCGACATAGCAGATCGCGTCCAGCCCGATGCCTTCCTTTGTCGTGATTTCGCGCACCGCATGCATCTTGAAGGCCTGGCCCTGGTAGACGTATTCGAGGCGCAGATCGCGGGCGCGGAGAGCCACTGCCTCGGAGACGCGTTTGGTGATGATGGCGCACTTCATGCCGCCGAGACGGGCCAGCGAGACACCGGTGCCGTCGTGCGCATTGAAGCCCTTGGCCTCAATCATGTTTGCCGAGGAGATCGCGTAGCCGCCCTTGCCTTCCATCTGTGCGGCATGTTCCGCGGTGGAGTGGCTGGCGGCTGGAGCAGGGAAGATCCAGATGCTGCCGTCGGTGAGCACTCCATCCACGTCGAAGACGATCAGCCGGACGCGACGTGCGCGTTCCTCCGTGGAGAGGGATGTTGCAGGCATACAGGGGCAATTGTATCGGTGGTGAAGGGGTATCGATGAGCGCCGGGAAATCGGGGCACAAGGCCCAAAGAGCATTTCCAGCAGCGATTCAACTCCTCATGGGCAGCCCCGATTCATTGACATCGCAGGCGGAGTCTGGTTTGATCGCATCATCGTCATGGTTCGCTCCTTCATGATTCGCGCAGCCGCTCCCATCGCTATTGCGCGAATTACTATACCCATCTGACGGGGAGCGGACGGCCAGGCGAGAGAAGCAGCAATTCGACAGCACACCAGCCATCGCGCTCCAGGAGCGGATGGCTTTTGTATTTTCTGCGCGTTGTTCGAAGGGAGAAAGAATTGAGCGTCACATTGCACTCGATCAAGGCCGCACGCGAGCGCATCAGCGGCCAGATTTATCTGTCGCCGGCGCCGCATTCTGCGGAGCTTTCGGAGATGACCGGCCAGGAGGTCTTTCTGAAGCTCGACAATTTGCAGCGGACCGGAGCCTTCAAGGAGCGGGGCGCGCTGAACAAGATCCTGACGCTCAGTGAGCAGGAGGGCAGGCGCGGCGTGATTGCAGCCAGCGCCGGCAACCATGCGCAGGCGGTGGCGTATCACGCCAGCCGCGTGGGCCTGCGCTCGAGGATCGTGATGCCGCTGATGACTCCGCTGGTGAAGGTGGCTTCGACGTCGAATTACGGCGCGGAAGTCGTCCTGCACGGCGCCAACTACGACGAAGCCTGCGACGAAGCGTTTCGGCAGAGCGAGGCTGAGGGCATGACCTTCCTGCATGCTTTCGACGACGATCTGGTCATCGCGGGGCAGGGAACCATCGGCCTGGAGCTGCTGGAGCAGGTCGCGGATCTGGAGGCCGTGGTGGTGCCGATCGGCGGCGGAGGGCTGATCGGCGGAGTGGCTTGCGCGATCAAGGAAAGCAATCCGAGAATCCGAGTCATCGGCGTGCAGACGGAGCGGCTTCCGTCCATGTTGCGTGCGGCGGGGGCGGGGCATCCGGTGACAATTCCGGCCGAGGCGACCATTGCGGATGGCATCGCGGTACGCCGAGCCGGGGATCGAACCGTTCCACTGGTAGCGAAGTATGTCGATGAGCTGGTGACGGTCGAGGAAGAGGAAATCGCCAGCGCGATCCTGGTACTGCTGGAGAGAGAGAAAACGCTGGCCGAGGGTGCCGGGGCTGCGGCTCTGGCGGCACTGCTGCAGAAGAAGACGTCCCTTCATGGCCAGCGGACGGCAGTGCTGGTGTGTGGGGGCAATATCGACGTTACGCTGCTCTCGAAAATCATCGAGCGGGGGCTGGTCAAGGACGGCCGCCTGACCCGGGTGCGGATTCACCTGACGGATCGGCCGGGCGCGCTGCACCACCTGACGAAGATCATCGCCGACCTGCGAGCCAATATTGTGCAGACCGCGCACGACCGGGCGTACTATGGCGTGAGTCTGGGCGACACGGTCATCGATTTCACCCTTGAAACCAGGGGCGCCGGGCACATCGCGGAGATTAAGCAGGCTCTGAGCACGGCCGGGTATCGCCATGAGCAGATAGGGTAAACGGCAGCGTTTAGGGTATAGCGTTTAGGGTATAAGGTTACGATCGAAAAGAGGCCTTTTCTGTCATATCGAAACATCAAAGAGAGCAAATGGCTGATCAGCTGTATCTGAGTTTGTGGTATCCGAATTTTCGGCTGGAGTCGCTGCCGGCGGCTCTGGAGAAGGTGATGGAGCAGTTCGCCGCGGTCGGTGGATCGTCGCGGGTGGCTGCGGCCACTGTGTACCCCCTGTCCTGGAACGAGAGCCCTGCCTATCAGCGCATTTACCGGGGCGAGACCGAGGACGAGGATGCCAGCCCTCAGGCGGTCATTGCGGCGGCCATGGAAAACGGGCACGACGACTATGCATGGGAATTTGAGCTGATCTGGGAGCTGTGGGTTCCGGAAGCGGCGGCCGGGCTCGACACCATGTGGCGCCAGGAGGCGCGGGCGGTGCGCGTGGTAGGCTACGGTCCCAACTTCGATGAGGGAGCCTACGAGACCAACGGCCACATCCGCATCGACTTTGGCGACGATGCACCCTTTCTCTACGAGGACATGGATCTGGACGATGATGCGGTCCAGCGGGTGAAGCAGAATGTGCAGCGGCTGGTGGAGTTCACGCACGGGATTCAGAAGAACGGCGGTATCTCGACCCGCCTGCTGTGGTCGGAATCGGGAGAGAGCCTGGCACGCAAGCTGATCGATCGGCTCCAGCAGGTCAACTGATGCTGAGAGCCGGTTCGCCAAAAAGCGGTTGGCTTAGAACCGGTTAGCTCAGGAAACTGGTAGCGAGAAGCCGGTCAGCGAAGCGCAGAGCATGGCGTGAAATGGCCGTTTGGGGCAGCCCAAATTTATGAGCAGACGGCCATGACGGAAAGGGCGCATACTACGTCTAATGGTGCAGGGTTCCGTCTACCCTGTCGTGATGAAGGAGGGTTGCCCATGCCCACCCCGAAAACTTCTTTGAATTTCGCTATTTGCGCAGTCCTGGCGTTCTGTGGTGCTTGCGTTTACGGGCAGGCTCCCGGTGGCGCGCAGGCGCCTTCCGCAACCCAGCAGACCACCGACACCGCGCAGTCCACCAAAGACTGTGCCGGGCCGGTTTTGCACCGAGCCCCGGACAAGGGTGGTGACGTGTGCGCGCCCGCTAATGTTCCCAGCGCGCCGGCCCCGAACGGCAGTGACGATGCAAGCCTGAGTACCGCCACCAGCAGCGGCAAGCCCCTGACCGATCCCAATGTAAATCCGTTTCCGCAGGCGCAGCCAAATAAGGACGGGATGATGCCGGGCGTGAAGGCGGGGAGTATTGAGGACGTAAACGCTGTCGGCACGCGCAACATTGGCGCGCGGGGCATGGGCAACTGGTACTCGACCGAGTCGGAAATCAAAATGGGCAAGCAGTACGCCGACGAGATCGAGAAGAGCACCAAGTTCATCACGGACCCGGTGGTGACGGAATACATCAACCGCATCGGCCAGAACATCGTGAAGAACTCCGACTGCAAGGTCCCGTTCACGATCAAGGTCATCGATACGGATGAGATCAATGCCATGGCACTGCCGGGCGGCTTCTTCTACGTCAACTCCGGACTGATTCTGGCAGCCGACGAAGAGGCGGAACTGGCCGGAGTGATGGCGCATGAAACCGCTCACGTCTGCGCGCACCACGCGGCCCGCGAGATGACCCGCGCCAACTACGCGCAGATCGGCATGGTGCCGCTGATCATGATGACCGGGTACAGCTGGACGGGATACGGGATTTACGAAGCGACGCAGCTGCTGATCCCGGTCACGTTCCTGGAGTTCTCGCGTGAGTTCGAGGCGCAGGCTGATTATCTGGGCGTGCAGTACATGTACCGCGCCGGCTACGATCCGCAGGCCTTCGTGACGTTCTTCGAAAAGATTGAGAACCTGCAGAAGACCAAGCCTGGCGCAGTGGCGAAGGTTTTTGAAAACCATCCGCAGACTCCGGATCGCATTGAGCACTCGGAAGAGGAGATCGCCAGCATTCTGCCACCCAAGGATGAGTATCTGGTGACCACTTCGGAGTTCAACGATGTGAAGGCGCGGCTGGCGAGGATCGAGAATAAGCGCCGCATCATCGACAACAAGACCGGCAAGCCGACTCTGCGCCGGGCCAGCACGAATGCTCCGGACAACAGCGGCGACCCGAATGACCGGCCGACGCTGCACCGCCGCGACGACAGCAACAGCAATTAGGGTCTGATCCTTCCCGGAACCCGGTCTGCCGCGTGGCGGACCGGGTTTCTTCGTCTTCCGCACCATGTCGCGAGCAGCCCGCGCTGCTGAATTGCCCAGAGGGGCTATATCCCCCAAAACGGGCAGGTCGCACCTCAGGAATCTCTTGTTCCCTGGCGGTTCCGAGTGACACAATAAAACCAAATCCCTGAAGTGCTTCAACCAAAGCGGGGATGTGCCGAATGAAGAGAATTCTGCTTTGGACATTGCTGATTGTCGGAACCCTGTTTCTGACGAAGTACGCGAACGATGCGGCGCAGGATGTGCAGCCGCACGGCGCGACCTTCCGCATGACCAAACAGCGGGTGGTCTCCTGCGCCAGCGGCGAAATTGTGCTCTCGGGACCCGAGGGGCCGACGCGGCTGCTGATGGATGATACCTGGCCCTCGTGCTCGACCTTCGATGCCGGCCAATATTATGATCTATGGCTGGCGCGCGGGGGAAAGACCGGCTTCATCACGTCGGAAAAGTCGCCCTGGTGGCGCACAATGCGTTAAATCGAAGGGACAATCAATGCGCTTTCGCGCTCTGGGAAGGACCGGATTTTCGGTCAGCGATATAGCTTGCGGGCTGTGGGGCATGAGCGGGTGGAGTGGTTCGGATGACGCCGAATCGATGAATGCCCTGCAACTGGCCGTCGATCAGGGTTGCAACTTCTTTGACACCGCCTGGGCTTATGGCGAGGGCAAGAGCGACGGATTCCTCGGCCGCATCCTGGCAGCAAATCCCGATAAGCGGCTGTATTCGGCTTCGAAAATTCCGCCGAAGAACCGCAAATGGCCGGCCCTGCCGAAATATGACTACAACGAAGTCTTTCCGGCCGATCACGTCTTCGAACATGCCGACAAGATTAGGCGGGCCCTCGGCGTCGACACCATCGATCTGCTGCAGTTTCACGTCTGGGATGATTCATGGACGGATCGCCCGGAGTTTCGCGCGACGGTCGAGAAGCTGAAGCGGGACAAGATCGTCACCGCGTTTGGTCTGAGCCTGAATCGCTGGCAGCCGGAGAACGGTATCCGCGCCATGCGCACCGGCCTGGTCGATGCGGTGCAGGTAATCTACAACATCTTCGACCAGAACCCCGAGGATGAGTTGTTTCCGGCCTGCATGGAGTTGAATGTCGGCGTGATTGCACGGGTGCCGCTGGATGAAGGCTCGCTGGGCGGTAAGATGACGCGGGAGATGACCTTTCCTGATGGCGACTGGCGGAAGGGTTACTTCAATCCGGAGAACCTGCGGCACACGATGGATCGCGTCGATCGGCTGCGCGAAGAGCTGCCGCAGGGAATGTCGCTGCCGGAAATGGCCCTCCGCTTCATCCTCGCGCACCCGGCGGTGAGCACAATCATCGTGGGCATGCGAAAGCCCGAGCATGTGCGTGGCAATTTGGCGCTCAGCGATGCGGGAGGCCTCGATGCGGGGCTGATGCACAAGCTGAGGAAGCACCGCTGGGAGCGCAAGCCGGCTCCGTGGTCGGACTGAAGCAGAACCAGGGTAGAGGGTTTAGAGTGCAGGGTGTAGAGGCTTGTCGGCCCGCTATAAGGTGAGAAAGTGAGCACGGGATACCGCGGACGCCTTGCGCCTTCGCCGACGGGCCTGCTGCACCTGGGGCATGCACGGACCTTCTGGACTGCGTTCCGGCGGGCCCGGAAGGCGGACGGAACGCTGGTTCTCCGCAACGAGGATCTGGATCCGCAGCGGTCGCGTGCGGAGTTCGTCGATGCATTCATAGAAGACCTTCGGTGGCTGGGTATTTCCTGGGATGAGGGTCCTGACGTGGGCGGTCCGTTCGTGCCCTACGCTCAGAGCCAGCGCCGTGCGGTCTATCTTGCCGCATGGAAACGGCTGCTGGAGGACGGCTTTCTCTACCCCTGTACCTGCTCCCGCAGGGAACTGAGCCGCATCGCGCAGGCGCCCCACGAGTCCGCCCCAGGGCTGCTGAATGAAGGCGATGAGGGGCCGATGTATCCGGGCACCTGCCGTCCTGTGCCGCAATTGCCCGGCCGTCCCAACGATGCGCCGGAGCATCACGATCAGCCAGCCGGCGTGAACTGGCGGTTCCGCGTGCCGGATGGTGAGGTGGTGGAGTTCAAGGACGGGAACTTCGGTCCGCAGCACTTCGTTGCCGGCCGGGACTTCGGGGACTTCCTGGTGTGGCGGCGCGATGACGTCCCTGCCTATCAGCTGGCGGTGGTTGCGGACGACGGGGCGATGCGTATCACCGAAGTCGTGCGCGGCGCTGATCTGCTGCTTTCGACCGCTCGGCAAATCCTTCTGTACCGAGCCCTCCGGATTGAGCAGCCGCGGTGGTATCACTGCCCACTGGTCCTCGACGAACAGGGAGAGCGCCTGGCGAAGCGCCATGATGCATTGTCCGTCCGCGCGTTGCGGCAGCAGGGCAGCCGGCCGGAGGAATTTCTGGAAATTTAATCGAGAATCGAGGAGACCAGAGCGGATGCCTCTGGGGTTTGCACACGAATCCTGAGATGTGGACGCGGGGCCCGACTACCGCATCAGGCGGTTTCTTCTTCTTCCTCGCCCTGCAATTCTTCAATGGCCATATCGCGGAACTCGTTGGAATCGAAGACTTCGCCACATTCGAGACACTCCACGTATTCGGCGTCATCTTCACGCGCCACTACGCGGACCTTGGGGTGCTTGCAGACGGTGTTCATCGGGGTAATGGGGGCTGCAACAGCATGGTATGGGGCAGATTGTATCCGGGCCGGGGCGTCTGTCAACAGCCAACTTCAGCTGCCGGGCAAAGCTCCCGGGTAAACTGATCCCATGCCGGAAATGGAACGGGTTTCACTGGAAGACGTGCGGCGCGTGGCGGAACTGGGGTATCTGGAGCTGACCGCCGAAGAAGAGACGCGCATGCGGCGCGACCTGAATGCGATTCTGGATTACGTGGCGCAGCTGAGCGAGCTGGATACAGCCAATGTTGAACCCATGGCTCAGGTTTCGGACGTGCTGGGACTGGATGCGGATGCGACCCCGGAGAAGGCTTCGGTTCTCCGCGACGACGTGCCCGGACCCTGCCTGGACCGTGAGCGCGTTATGGTCTCCGCGCCCGAAACCGATTCCGTATTCTTCAAAGTTCCGAAAGTGATTGAGCGATGACAACCACGGTTGCAGCAGAATCAATCAGCGCGATCCGGAGTGCGATTGCCGCCGGCGAGACCACAGCCACCGCCGTGGCGGAGAGTACGCTCGCGCGCATCGCAGAAACGGATCCCCGGATACATGCTTTTTTGAGCGTCGATCGCGACTTTGCTCTGGCCCACGCAGCGCGCATCGATGAAAGCGTGGCAAAGCGCGAGACCCTGCCACCCCTGGCCGGCGTGCCGATCGGGATCAAGGATGTGCTGACACTTGAGGGGATGCCGGCAACGGCAGGATCGAAGATCCTCGAAGGCTACCGACCGCCCTATACGGCGACAGCGGTGCGCAAGCTGGCTGACGCGGGTGCGGTCTTCCCGGGCAAGCTGAACTGCGATGAATTCGCCATGGGATCGTCGAACGAGAACTCGGCCTATGGCCCGGTGCATAATCCTCATGCGCTCGACCGCGTTCCCGGTGGCTCCAGCGGCGGTTCAGCTGCGGCGGTTGCGGCAGGGATGGTGGTTGCCACCCTCGGCACCGATACTGGCGGATCGATCCGCCAGCCCGCGTCCTTCTGTGGCGTGGTGGGCGTGCTGCCGACCTATGGGCGGGTTTCGCGGTATGGACTGATCGCTTTTGCCTCGTCGCTCGACCGCATTGGGCCCTTTGCGGCGAATGTGCGCGATGCAGCCGTTGTACTGGGCGTGATCGCGGGACACGATCCGCTGGATGCTACGTCGTCTCCTCTGCCGGTGCCGGACTACACCGCCGACCTGGACAAGGGGGTCAGCGGGATGAGGATTGGCGTGCCTGCCGAATACTTTGCCGAGGGCCTGGATCCCGAAGTGCGCAGCGCGATCGAAGGCGGCATCGAGAAGCTGCGCGCAGCCGGGGCTGAGATACGGCCGATTTCGCTGCCGCATACCCGCTATGCCATCCCTGCCTACTATGTAATTGCGACGGCCGAAGCAAGCTCGAATCTGGCGCGGTTCGATGGCGTGCGTTACGGCCTGCGCGCGCCGCAGTCGGATACGCTCGCCACTATGTACCGGAGGACGCGCGATCTTGGATTCGGCGCGGAGGTCAAACGGCGCATTCTGCTCGGAACCTATGTGCTGAGCCACGGCTATTACGACGCTTACTATCGCAAAGCGCAGCAGGTCCGGCGGCTGCTCACAGAGGACTTCCTCGCGGCGTTCCGCGAAGTCGACGCCATTGTGACGCCCACAGCGCCGACGCCGGCGTTCCGCATCGGCGAGAAGTCTGACGATCCGGTTGCGATGTACCTCGCCGATATCTACACCGTCACGGCCAGCCTGGCGGGTATCTGCGGCGTCTCGGTGCCCTGCGGAGAATCGCGGGGAGGTCTGCCCATCGGCATGCAGATTCTGGGAAAGCACTTCGACGAGGCGTCTATCCTGCGTGTGGGAGAGGCGGTCGAGCGGTCCATGCTGGCCTGACGCGGCGCTTTCACACCGTTTTGCGATGGATCTGAGTTGTGTCTGAACTGGCGGGCGATGCAGCGGGAGCTTGGGAGGATAGGTGGGCGAGATCGTGAGGCCGCAGGAATCTGGCCAGGAGCTGGCAGCAACGTTGGAAACGTCGGACATACCTGTTCAGCCTCGCAGCGGTGTGGAGAGGGTCTTTCTGGGCTCCCATGGGGGGTTGCGGGCAGGGTGGTCGGTGCTGGTGTTTGCCGGTATCTTCGGCGCGCTGCTGATCGTTAGTGCCCCCTTCCTCGCGCATTTCGTGCACATGGACATCACGGGGCCACTGAATCCCGGTGTGGCCCTGGTCGCGGAGATCTGGCAATTTGCCCTGGTGCTGATCGCGACCTGGCTGATGTCAGTTTTCGAACGTAAGCCTCTGGTCTTTTACGGCTACCAGGGCCGCGCCCGCGCGGTGCGATTCGTCTTCGGAGCCCTGTGGGGCTTTGCGGCGATCTCGGCCGTGGTCTTCACGCTTTCCCGGATGGGCTACCTGATGCTGGACGGCAGAGCTTTGAGCGGGGAAGCGATCCTCCGCTATGGCCTGCTGTGGGGTGCCGTTTTTCTGCTTACGGGATTTTTCGAGGAGTCGCTGTTTCGCGGCTACCTGCAGTTCACCCTGACGCGTGGAATCGGCTTTTGGTGGGGAGCGCTTGTGTTTGGCCTCCTGTTCGGAGTCATGCACAAAGCTAACCCCGGTGAATCGCCCATCGGCCTCTTTTCGGCGGCGGCTGTGGGCCTGGTTTTTTGCCTGAGCCTCTGGTACACCGGCTCGCTGTGGTGGGCGGTGGGCTTTCATGCCGCGTGGGACTGGGGTCAGTCTTACTTTTATGGCAGCGCCGACAGCGGTGTGCTGGCGCAGGGTCATCTGCTGCGCGAGCATCCGGTGGGGCCGCTCCTGTGGAGCGGCGGCACTACCGGGCCAGAGGGCAGCATGTTGATTGTGCCGCTGCTGGCGGTGATGGCTTTGGCTATGTGGCTGTGGTGGGGGCGCCGGATGGAGTCGCCGTTTGCCGGGGCAGGGTGGAAGCCGATGCGACTGCGGCCGAGCGATCGCTCGTCTGCCACAAATCAGGAACCCTTCAATTCCTAGCGGCTAAGCAGCCTTACCGCTGATCTACGGGTACGTACTTCACGGGATATTCCGGTCCGGTGTATTCGGCGCGGGGGCGGATCAGACGGTTGTCGTCCAGTTGCTCGATGACGTGCGCCGCCCATCCGGCCATACGGCTGATGGCGAAGATCGGCGTGAACAGGTCAAGGTCGATGCCCAGAGTCGTGTAGGTCGAGGCGGAGTAGAAGTCCACGTTGGCGTTGAGTTTCTTTTCTTCCTTGACGAACTCTTCAATGCGACGGGACATTTCGAACCATCTGGTATTGCCGGAGTCGCGGCTGAGCTGCTCGGACATCTTGCGCAGATGCGTGGCGCGGGGATCCTCCGTGCGGTAGACACGGTGTCCGAAGCCGAAGACTTTTTTCTTCTGGGCCAGCAGGCTGCGCACGTACTCGACTGGGTCGCCGCCCTGCTTGCCGATCTCAAAGAGCATTTTCATCACGGCTTCATTGGCCCCGCCGTGCAGCGGGCCCTTGAGGGCGCCAATGGCTCCCGTGATGGCCGAGTGCATATCGGCCATGGTGCCGGCGATGACGCGGGCTGCGAAGGTGGAGGCGTTCAGCTCATGGTCGGCGTGCAGGATCAGGGCGATGTCGAAGGTGCGTTCGGCCGCGGGGATCGGCTTTGTGCCGTGCAGCATCCAGAGGAAATTGGCGGCGTGGTTCAGGGACGGGTCGGGCTGAACGATCTCTTTGCCCTTGCGGATGCGGTCGAAGGCAGCGACCAGCATGGGAAGTTGCGCTGTCAGCGCGAAGGCTTTGCGGACGTTGGAATCATGGTCGACGGCGTTTTCCGCCGGATCGTAAAAGCTGAGTGCCGAAACTGCGGTGCGCAGCACCTCCATCGGCGTGGCGTTCTTCGGGAACGAGCGGAGCATCTGGAAGACATCTGCGGGAACGCGGCGGGCCGCCGTGAGTTTGCGCGTAAACTCGTCGAGCTCGGGGCGGCTGGGCAGGTGGCCATGCCACAGGAGAAAGGTGGTCTCCTCGAAGGTGGAATGTTCCGCCAGCTCGTGGATATCGATCCCGCGATACGCGAGCACTCCGGCATAACCGTCGATCCAGCAAATGCCGGAGTTGGCTGCCACTACACCTTCCAAACCCTTGACCACAGTCGCTGTTGCCATGTCCTGCTCGATCCTCCCTTTCGCCCCGATAAGGGGATGCGCGGAGCGGGCCTGGTGATGCTAGCCCGGGGTCCGGCTCAAGTATCGCGCCTTCGCAAAAATGAAAACTTACCTTTATAGCTTACGCGAAAGGGGAATGTCATTTCCCGATTGCGCAGCCGGCTGCGGTTTGGGAGTCAAAAAAAATCTTTGCTGACTGTGGGCCAGCGCGGCACAGGTCAGGTGCGGTTCGCGATGACTTCCGTGAAGCGGCCGCAGCGGAAGACCGACAGATCCAGTTCGGGTTGCTGACCGCTTATCCACTGCGCGAGCAGACGCGCTGTGGCCGGAGCAAGCATGATTCCGTTCTTGTAGTGGCCGGTAGCCACCCAGCAGTGTTTGTCGGTCATATCGATGATGGGAAGGCCATCCTCGGAGCCCGGCCGCAGTCCCACCCAGCTTTCCGCAATCCGTCCTTCGCCGAGGGTAGGCCACAGCTCCAGCGCCTTCTGGAACAGGGCGTGGACGCGGTCGGGATAGATATTCTTGTCGAACCCGGCATCTTCCACGGTGGGCCCGACCGTGTAGCGATTGTTACCGCGCGGGACAATGTAGACCTTACCGGTGCGGAGCACGCAGCTGGTCTGCCGCTCGCCGGGCAGTTCGGCCGTGAGCATATGCCCTTTCCGTGGAAACACCGGCAGGCCGGAATCCAGAGCCGGAGCCCAGGCTCCGGTGGCATTCAGAAAGGCGCCTGCGGAATAGAGCCCGGCGGAGGTATCGACCTGCACCGCGTATTTCCCCCCTCGCACGCTCAGCACGGGTGTGTGTTCCCGCACGACGACGCCGGCGGCTCGCGCCGCCCTGGGAAGAGCCTCAGCCAGATCCCAGGCGTCAAAGCTGTTCTCCTCGATCAGCTGAAACTGCCAACCGGATGGGTCAAGGCCCGGGGCCAGTGCCTGGATCTCAGCTTCGCTCAGCGGCGCGGATCCGGCCGGCAGGCTGTGCAGTCCCTGAACCGTTCTGGTGGTGCGAACAGGAACGCGGGCGCCGGAGAGCTCCTCGACACCAGCCAGAAATTCGGGATAGAGCCTGAGGCTGAGCTGGGCGAGGTTCCGCAGCTCCCGAGGGTTCTCCGGATCGGTACCGGCCAGCATGCCCGCCGCTGCGCGCGATGCCTCGCACATGGCTTCGCCGCGGTCGAAAATGGTCACTTTACGTCCAGCCGCCTGTAACTCGAGGGCTGTCGCCAGACCTATAATTCCGCCGCCGGCGATTACCACATCGGCAGTAGTCATAGCCTGATTCTAAAGCGCTGGACACGCAGTTTCGGCATCATGCGAGGGCAGGATGGAGAAGAAATTCAAGTCAGATATGACTTTGGTGCGTGCACTTTCATGCCATGCATGTGCGACTTATATCAATACACATCCTTGAGATAGCGCTTCTGCTTTCTCATCGCGGACAGGTATTCCAGCGCGAATTCCGGCCCCTTGCCGCTGTGGGTCGCGATGGCTTCAGCGACAGCCTCCTCCACATCCGGAGCCATGCGCTTGGAATCCCCGCAGACGTAGAAGTACGCTCCTCGCTCCAGCCAGTCCCATATGTGGACCGACTGTTCGCGGATGCGCTGCTGCACATAGATCTTCGCGGGCTGATCGCGGGAGAAGGCCGTATCCAGCCGCTCAAGGATACCGTTGCCGAGCCAGGCCTTCATCTCGTCTTCGTATAGAAAATCCTGCTTTTCGCGCTGTTCACCGAAGAACAGCCACATCGGCCAGCGGCCGCAGCCTGCTTCCTTGTGCTCGATGAAGGCCCTGAAGGGAGCGACCCCGGTGCCTGGTCCCACCATGATGACCGGCACGTCCGGATCGGCGGGCAGGTGAAAGAGCTGGTTGGAGTGGATGAAGATGGGCAGCACCCCTCCCGGCGGGGTGCGTTCGCCGATCTGCCCGGAGCAGACGCCCTGCCGCCTGCGCCCATGAGTCTCATAGAGCACCACGCGGACAGAGAGGTGCACGGTATCGGGGTGCAGCGCCTGGCTGGAGGCGATCGAATAGAGCCTTGGTACCAGCCGGGGCAGCAGTTTGAAGAGTTGCTGCGGCTCATCCAGACTGGCGGGATATTGCTCCAGCAGATCGAGGAACTCGCGGCCCCAGAGATAGTCGTCGAGTTTTTTCCGGTTTTCGGGCAGGACCAGCTCAGCCAGCTCCGGATGGCCAGTGAGCTTCGCCCAGCCACGCACGGTGGAACCGGAGAGCTTGCCGATCATCAGCCAGGAGGTGAGAGCCGCGCCCAGCTTCAGCGGTGTTCCATAGAAGTCGACGACGGCTTCGTCGCCCGTACAGCCGAGCAGCCGCAGCACCTCTTCACGGGCATCGCTGCGAATCTCAGGAATGATTCCGGCAGAGTCTCCAGGCAGATAGCGAAGGCCGGAGGAGCCCAGCGCCAGTTCTATGTGACGGGTCTCCTTCTCCGAGCCGGACCCACTGAGCACCCGATTGACAAGCACCGTGGAATGATAAGGATGGTTGCGGGTATAGACCGCTGCTTCCGTTTCGACCCCGGGTTCCACGGTTCCGCCAGCAGTAGGGTGCATCGCGTTGTAATCTCCTCAGGAGGTTTCGGCTCAGGATGAACTGGGCCCGGGCGTTCCACCACGGTTGCAATCATGCTCGTCTTAATCGACGCAAACTGCTTCTGCATGGTTAGATACCTATTCCGCCCGGGGCGAGCAGTGACTGCAATCACCCCTGTTGTCCGCAAAGGACAACGCGACAGGATACCGTACCGGTACCTTCAATGTTCGCCAGCCGTTTGGCTCCGGGGAAGGAGGATCCAGCCGCCGGTTTCCTGCTCCTCGTTATCCTTCAAAGTAACCGCCTTCGTGCGGCAGGAGTAACCACGCAGTAATTGGGTTTTGCTGGATACGCGCCAAGCCGGGTCAGCCAAAAATTTGCCGAAAAAAAAGAAACGGGAAATCGTCGTTGCGCCCTATACTGGTGCGCATCCTTCGTGGGGGGGTTATGCGAAACAGACGCATGGCTACAGGGGCTCCGCTGTATCTGCCGACACTGGTTTCTTCGCTGCTGCTGATCGCTCCGGCCATGGGACAAACGGCTGCGACGCCTTCCAGTATCGAGAATTCACTCACGTCGCAATACAGCCTGACCAAAACAACCGCCGATCGCAGCGACATCGTGACGGCAGGAGCAGTGCTGGTTCTGAAAAAGGACGGCCTGCTGATGAGTTCCACCACCACCAGCGCACCTGCGACGAATAGCTACAAAGACGGACGTCTGACCCAGGGCGTCTGGAAAATGGCGAAGATGCCGGGCTTTGGCAGCCTGATGTCGCATACCGGCCAGACTGCGCAGACGAGGACCTTCGTCGCCGGCGAGAAGTTCTGGGTCACGAAGATCACCGTCCATGAAGACGGCATTGTCTTCGACCTGTTCAGCGATCCCATCTCTGACGTTCGCTACTATTCGACGCTGAAATTCCCCTTCCCGAAGGGCTCGTATCCTTCGACGGATGCAGCGGCGAAGACGGTTGGTGAAGTGTTGCAGGTGCAACCCGCGGATAATTCCGATCAGGGCCAGCAGCAAACTGCGGGCGCTGCTCCCGCACCTGCGTCGGCTCCTGCTGCCACCGCCGCTGCCGCAGCGCCGCCCGCTCCTGCAGCCGCTGCCGCCGCCATGCCGGCGATCGCGCCGCCCCCGCCGCCGACGGATACCCCGCCTCCTGCCCCCAAGACCATCGCGCTGAAACAAACCAAGCAACAGGTGGTCGCCGCATTTGGCCAGCCGACCAAGGTGGTGAATCTTGGAGCCAAGGAGATCGATTACTACCCCGATATGAAGGTCACATTCGTTAACGGTAAGGTCACCGACGTTCAGTAGTCGCTCAACGGCTGACCGGGCCCCAAAGCGTAGAAGAAGTTCCGACGAAGGAGTCGCCCGTGCGCACCTCAGCTGTTCTCGCCCCGAGATATTGCCGTTTCCTGGCTGCTGCCCTGATCGCAGCTGGCTGCCTGACCCTCCCCGTGACGGCGCAGAATAAGAAGTCCTCATCCGCCCCGAAGTCAGCTCCGGCTCCGAAGCCGGCATCGAGTGGGTCGAAGCCCGGCGGCACTATGTCCGCCAATCACGGCACAACGACGGCGAATCACGGTCCAACCACCGGCAGTCACGGCATCACGACCAACTCGAGAACGACCACGACGACGGCGAACCGCGGCCTCACCACCAACTCCAGAACGACGACGACCACGCGCACCACCACGACAACGATGAATGGCCACGGTGGCATGAGCACCACCACCAGGTCCACCACGACCGTGTCCCATGTGGGTGGCCCGATGCATACGCCAAACGGGAGTCACGAGGTCCGCGCGTCCAACGGCGCAATGGTTCGCACCCGTGCGGACGGCCGACGCGCCGACATCCACGACGAGCGGCGCGGCATGGATATTCATCATGGTCTGAACGGCGAACGGCGCATCTCGGTCGAGCGCGCGGATCATTCGCGCGTCTTTTCCGAGCGCGGGCGCGGCTACGTGCAGCACCCGTACATGTACCACGGCCGCGAGTTCGGCCACCGCACCTACTGGGATCACGGCCGCGCCTACGACCGCTACTATCGCCGCTATCCCTATCACGGCGTCTATCTGGATGTATATGCCCCGGCCCGCTACTGGGGGCCCGGCTTCTATGGCTGGGCCTATAACCCGTGGGCGGTTCCGGTGGCTTACGCGTGGGGATGGGGAGCGGCTCCGTGGTACGGCTTCTACGGCGCCTACTTTGCTCCGTACCCGGTGTATCCGAGCGCGGCTTTCTGGCTGACGGATTACCTGGTTGCCGCCAGCCTGCAGGCAGCGTACGCCGCGCAGGTGGCTGCGGCGCAGCAGGCTGCCGCCGATCAGGCTGCTGCTGCCGGCGGTCCTCCAGAACTGAGCCCTGACGTGAAAGCCCTGATCGCCGATGAGGTGAAGAGGCAGCTGGCACTGGAAAACCAGGAAGCCGGCCAGAATGCGCAGAGCCAGGACATCGATCCGGGATCGAGTGGGATCGCCCGCATGCTCAGCGACAATCAACCGCATGTATTCATCGCGGGCGGCTCGCTGGATCTTGTCGATTCCGGCGGCGTAGAGTGCGCTATCAGCCAGGGTGACGTACTGGAGGTTCAGTCTGCGCCGCCTGCCGATGCGAACGGAGCTACGGCGATTATTCTGGCGATTAAGGGTCCCGCCGAATGCCACAAAGCTGACATCGTAACCGTAGGCTTCAACGACCTGCAGGACATGCAGAACCACATGCGGGAGACGATCGACACCGGGCTGGGCGAACTGCAGTCGAAGCAAGGACAGGGCGGATTGCCGCAGGCTCCGCCGTCGGCTCAGGCTGCTCCGACGCAGGCTGCATTCGCGGCTGTTGCTCCGCCGCCTGATCCGAATGCGGCGTCGGAAATTCAGCAGCAGACCCAGGCTGCCGATCAGTCTGAACAGGAGGTGGCGAGCGCCGCACCTGCTCCGACCGATGCGACAGCAGCGGCGTCTGCCGCTCCTGCTGCACCGGCTCCGGCAGCCGCCCCGGTCACGGTGTCCATGGGGCAGACGATGGACCAGGTCACCTCCAGCATGGGACAACCCACCCGCATCATCGATCTCGGTGCGAAGAAAATTTATGTCTATAAGGACATGAAGGTGGTCTTCCACGACGGGAAGGTCAGCGACGTTCAATAGGCTGCGCCGCAAAATATAAGCCCGAGGCTGATCATCGGCCTCGGGTTTCTCTCTCACAGGCCAGGCGACGCGAGCGCCGCTCCAGCGCGTCATAGCTGGGGTATGCCAAGGGGCGCAACCACACTTCCGGTCAGTTCTTCTCATCCACCCGAATTTCCGCCCGATGCGCTCGACTGTTATCGAAGAGCCGTCGAGGGCCTGCGTGATGCCGCGATTCCGTTCACCATTGGCGGAGCCTTCGCTCTCCACAAGCACACGGGCATCTGGAGGAGCACGAAAGATCTGGATATCGTGCTCGAAGCCAAAGCAGTGCCCGGCGCTCTACAGCAGCTGGAGGCACGCGGTTTTACCACGGGGATCGAAGACCCGGTTTGGCTGGCCAAGGCATTTTGTGGCGACTACTTCGTCGATCTGATCACCGCACTGGGCAATGCCGCCCTGGTCGTGGATGCGACGTGGATCGAGCGCGCCGAGCAATGGGAGCTTTTCAATATTCCCTGTCGCATACTCGCCGCGGAAGAGCTGTTGGCTTCCAAAATATTTGTTTCGCGCCGGGAGCGCTTCGATGGCGCCGATGTCGCCCATCTCATTCGCGTGTGCGGCGGCCGCCTCGACTGGGACCGCATCCAGCAACTGCTCGCCGGCCACGAAGAGATGCTGCTGTGGGGGCTGGTCTTCTTCTCTTATGTCTACCCCGCTCACGTGGATTTGATACCGCGCAGTGTCTGGCATGCTCTGCTGCGCGGCCTCGAGCATCATCTCGAACACCCTGGGCGAGAGGAGCCCTTCCGCGGAACGCTGGTCGATCCCAACATGTTCGCCATCGATGTGAGGGAGTGGGGAGAGCGCGATCTGTACCGCGAATATTGCGAGCAGCACCCGCGATTGCTGCAGGCGGTCGAATCGAATACAGGGAGGCAGGGATGAGACTGGCCGCCGTCGCCGATGTCCATTTCCGGCGTGAAGAACAACAGGGAAATATTCGGCAGTTTGCCGCCGTGAACGATCAAGCCGATTTGCTGGTGCTGGCTGGCGATCTGACCAACCATGGTCTTCCTGCCGAGATGGAAGCGGCTCTCGCTGTTCTGGAGCATGTCCACATCCCGATGATTGCCGTGCTGGGCAATCACGATCATGAGAGCGGGCACCAGGATGAGCTGGCGGGGATGGCGCGTGTGGCCGGGATCCGTGTGCTTGATGGCACCTGCTACGAACACGACGGAGTGGGCTTCGCGGGGGTTAAGGGCTTTTGCGGCGGATTTGCCCCCTACGAACTGATGCCCTTCGGTGAAGGCGGCATCAAGACTTTCGTCGAAATTGCAGAGCGCGAGGCCGTAAAACTCGACTACGGCCTGGCTCAGTTGCAAACCGCAGTCAAAATTGCCATCACCCACTATGCGCCGGTGAAGGAGACGGTGCTGGGGGAGCCGGAGCCCATCTTTCCTTTCCTGGGCAGCTCTCGCCTGGGACGTGTGCTGGACAGGCACAAGCCGCAACTGGCTCTGCACGGTCACGCGCACCACGGCACCTTCTCCACGACAGTAAGTTCGGGAGTACGTGTCTGCAATGTGGCGCTGCCGGTGCTGCGGCAACAGCAGCAGCCGCATCCCTTCGCCGTATTCGAGGTGTGATCGACGCACTCTCGAGCGTGTGAGTTGTCGCTGCTCTCCTCAATTGACCCTGCGTGAAGTAACGTGGTTCGATGAGTACTGGTGAGCCGTAAGCTTCTGCTGCCGGTCGACGCGATTCTGCCGGATATCGTTGCTGCCCTTGAGCGCACGCCGAATCTGGTGATCGAAGCGCCGCCTGGCGCGGGCAAGACCACACGCGTGCCCCCCGCTCTGCTGGACGTGGTTCGCGGTGAAGTGCTGGTGCTGGAGCCGCGCCGCATTGCCGCGCGCATGGCTGCACGCCGCGTGGCCGCCGAGATGGGTGAGAGCGTCGGAGCCACCGTCGGTTATCAGGTGCGTTTTGACGAGGTGGCAGGGCCGCAAACGCGGCTGCGCTTTGTGACCGAGGGTGTGCTCACGCGGCGTCTGAGCAGCGATCCGGAACTGTGCGGCGTCGGCGCGGTGGTGCTCGACGAATTTCACGAGCGGCATCTTGAAGGCGACCTTGCGCTGGCACTGCTGAAGCGGCTGCAGCGGCGCCGGCCGGATCTGCGCATCGTCGTGATGTCGGCAACGCTCGAAGCCGATCCGGTAGCGCATTTTCTCGATTCCTGCCCGATCCTGCGCTCCGAGGGACGGCTCTTCGATCTGACCATCGCGCATCTGCCTTACTCGCCCAGCCCTCTCGAAATCCAGATAAGAAACGGTCTCGAGATGCTGATCGCAGAGGGTCTGAGCGGCGATGTTCTGGCCTTTCTTCCCGGAGCGGCAGAGATTCGCCGCGCCTTGCGCGCCTGTGAAGAGCTGGCGCGACGAACCGGTCTGCTCCTTCTACCCTTGCACGGCAGCCTCACACCGGAGGAGCAGGACCGCGCGGTCACCCCGGCAACGCAGCGCAAAGTGATTCTGGCGACCAACGTGGCGGAAAGCTCGATCACCGTGGAAGGGGTGACGGCAGTGATCGACAGCGGTCTTGCCCGCATCGCCAGCTGGTCGCACTGGAGCGGCTTCCAGACTCTGCAGGTCGGGCGGGTGAGCAAGGCATCTGCAAAACAGCGAGCAGGACGAGCCGGCCGCACGGCGCCGGGCCGCGTGCTGCGTACCTACACGGTGGAGGATTACCAGCTGCGGCCTGAGCATGATACCCCGGAGATCCTGCGCGGGGATCTGTCGCAGCTCTGTCTGTTTCTGCGAGCCGCGGGCATCGCTCCGGAAGAGATGGACTGGCTCGATGCGCCGTCGCCGATCGCACTCGCTGGCGCGGAGTTGCTTCTCGAGCGGCTGGGCGCTGTGGGAGACAAAGCACAGCAGCTGATACGTTTCCCGTTGCCGCCGCGGTTGTCGCGAATGCTGGTCGCGGCGGTGGAGCAGGGAGTGGCCGAGGACGGATGCGAAGCGGCTGCGCTGCTGGCGGCTGGCGTTAATACGGGAACCACGGACCTGCTGAAAGCCATGGACGAGGCTCCCGCGCCTGAGCTGCGGCAGCACATCGCACAGCTCCGAAGGTTGCTGCGGCTGCCGCCTCAGCGAGCGAGCCGGAGACCGCACGATGAAGACGCTCTGCTTCGCGCCGTAATCACCGGGTTTCCTGATCGCGTGGCGCGGCGGCGTGCTGGGAATCAGGTACTGCTTTCCAGCGGCGGTTCGGCGGAAATTATTACGGATGGTTCAGGTCACGGTCTCAGTTACGAATTCATGGTTGCTCTGGACGGAGAGGACCGCAAAGAGAAGCCCCTGCAGCTCATCCGGCTGACTGCGCGCATCGAACCGGAGTGGCTCATCGACCTGTTTCCGGATCGAGTACGCGAAGAATCGCGGCTGACCTGGAATCGCGAGACAGAGCGGGTCGAGGCCAGCAGCGCTCTCCTCTACGACGAATTGGTCATTCAGGAGTCGCAGGGCGCTCCACCGGACAAGAAAGCGGCGGCGGCGCTGCTGGCGGCTAAAGCCATCGAGGCAGGCATTGAACGATTCGTCGATCGTGAGGCTCTCGATCAGTTTCTGGCGCGCCTCGAGTTTGCGGGACGAGAACCGCCGGACCTTCAGCGAGCCATCCAGAAGCTGTGCGATGGATTGGTTAGCTTTGCAGAACTGAGGACCACGGCGAAAGACTTGTTTCCGATGGTTGAGCAGGAGAGCGGCGGACGGCGACTGAGTGAACTGGCGCCGGCGTCCCTGCGGCTCGCGGGCGGACGGCAGACAAAGGTTCACTACGAGCGTGGCAAGCCACCATGGATCGCCTCCCGCATGCAGGATTTCTTCGGCATGCGGGAGACACCGCGCATTGGACCGGATCGAACGCCGGTTGTTGTGCATCTGCTGGCGCCGAATCACCGCGCAGTACAGATGACCAGCGATCTTGCAGGCTTCTGGGAACGGCTCTACCCGCAGGTCCGGCGTGAGCTGATGCGGCGCTATCCAAAACATGCCTGGCCGGAGAAGCCCTGATCACGTACCAGCTGCGAAGTTGGTGCTCTGTCTTTTCAGAAGAGCAATCATCCGGCCGGCCGGGCGAGATTCTCATCGACCCGTGTACTGGCGGCAACGACGGCGAAGCTCAACGCCCCTTACAGGTGGGGGATGGTCAGTCCGTTGCTGAAGATATACAGATCCGATTGCGGATGCTGCTGCATCCAGGTTGCTGCCTCTAAGGTGGTGCGACTGATCTGCTCTTCCGGCAGCTTCTGCTGGCAGCGGACCCAGTCGGCGCGTGTATTTTCCTGCCCCACACTCCCACCCTGCTTTCCGGCGATGCTGAACCAGCGGCAGGCCTGCGAGCCGTCCTGCGGCACGCCACGCCCGTCGCGAAACAGGTAGCCGAGTGTGGCCGATGACTCCCACATTCCGGACTCCGCAGACTGAGTCAGCATGGAGAGCATCTCATCCGGCCCTTTGCCTGTGAGTTCCGGATGAGCGGCGAGCAGGACACCCAGCGAAGACATGGCCGGCACAAAGCCTGAACGGGCGGAGCGCCTCAGGAATTTCGCGGCCAGGGCATTGTTCTGTTCATGATCGGGGATGACGGAGTAAAGAAGCCCCATAGCATATTCGCCTTCGGGACATTTGCCTTTGGCCGATTTGCGGAACCACGCCTCGGCGAGCGCTTTGTCCTGCTCTACTCCAACTCCGCTGAAATAGACTGCACCCAGGTAGTCCTGGGCGCGCGCGTTGCCTTTCGCGGCGAGTTGGTTCAGCAGATCGATCCCGAGGTGAAGATCGCGGCTAACGCCAATGCCTCGCAGGTACATCACCGCGAGGTTTAGCTTGGCGCGTTGTGAGCCGGCCGCGAGCGCCCGCTCAAACCACCGCGCCGCTTCCGACGTATCCTGCTGGACACCGATCCCGTAGATGTAGAAGTAGCCAAGCTCGTTCTCAGCGCCGGGATCGCCCTGATCGGCAGCTTTCCTGAACCAATAAGCAGACTGTACCGGATCTTTGGGCACGCCTTTACCGATCAGGTACTTGGTTCCGAGGCGTACCTGCTCGGCCACGCCGCTGGCTATGGGCGCGCCGCTCGTGCTGAGGGCAGGCCCATTCAAAACGACCGGTGTATCCACGTTCGGAAGGTTACCCGGAATGTTCTGGGCGGACAGTGAGGTCACGAGCAGCAGAAAGACTATGGTGAAGGCGGCGCAGCGCGCCCGACCGGATGTTCCCTGAGCTTTGCAATTCCAGCTTCGCATGGTGCCCTCCTCTTTCAGCGAGGCCTGCGAAGGCTGTGGGTCGCGCTTGAGGATGCCGACGCTTTGCCTGAGCGCTACGAGAAGAGCAAAGCGAAGGGAGCCGGATGTTCATATTTCCGGTCGGTTTCAGTTTTGATCTGAGTGTTCTGTGTCGATGTGACGGGAATCACTCTAACCCCGTGTTCTAGTGACTAAAGTCGCGTCCTGCAGGCGTGAAGTTTGCCTCCTGAAAGTTGCGGACGCTATAGTGGGCGCAGCGTGCGGTCCCTCATCTCAGGCAGAGTGCGAATCTGCATCGGCTCGTGCTTAGCAGTGATTCTCACTGCGGCGGCGCAAAACGGATCCTGGCAGGATTTCCGTTCTCTGCTTCAGCAGGGATTCGACCTGCATCGGCAGGCCCGCTTCAGCGAGGCCATTCCAATCCTTGAACGTGCTCGCCAGATCCATCCAGCCGACTACTTCGCGAACCTGCTGCTGGGCATCGATCTGCTGCGCACGGGCAAACCTGAGGACGCTGTGCCTCGGCTCAGAGTTGCCGCGCACGCCCGGCCGGCTGAGGAGATTCCTGAGGATTACCTTGGTGAGGCGGAGGCGACCCTGGGTCGCTACGCCGAGGCCGCGGAGGCATATCAGCAGGCCATGGAGCGCGGGCATGATTCCGAGCAGGCGCTGGAGGCGTGGGCGGGGTTCGCGCTGGAGCGTTTCCGCCAGATCGGCGAGGGGCTGCGTGCATCGAGTGAGGGTGTAGCTACTATTCGCCGCCTGCAGCGTGCTGCGGCACAGCCGCCGGAAGCGCTGGTCTGCCGTGAGTCCATTCCTGCGCTGGAGCGCACGCTGGCGGCAAAGGGTTCAGGCGCGCGGCTCGACATCGCCTATCAGCTGTCGATTTGCTACGCGGTGGCGGCCGGTAAGGCAGCGTCGCAGCTGCAGTCGAGTGCAGAGGACCAGGCGGCGCTCGATCGCGTGCGCGGCGACGTCCTGCTGCGGCTGAAAGGCGATGGAAAGGGCGCGGAGGGGGAATATCAAAAGGCGATTGCGCTGCGGCCTCGTGATCCCGCGCTTCTGGAACGTCTGGCCGAAGCTGAATCGACAGAAGGAAACACCGACGCGGCGCGGCAGTCTGCGCAGGCCGCGCTGGCCATCGATCCGCATCAGCGGGAGGCGCTGCGGACGCTGGCTGCGCTCGCTATGAGCAACCGCGACTACGATCAGGCGCTGCCGTTGCTGCGGCAGCTGACAGTCGAGGCGCCCAGCGATCCCACGGTGCAGGTAGAGCTGGGAACCGCGCTCGCGCAAACCGGCCAGGCAGCCGAGGCACTGCAGCATCTCGCTCCGGCGCTCGCTGCCGGCTATCCCGATGAAAAGGGCGCGCTGCATGCGCTCGAAGCGCGCGTCCTTCGCCAGCTGGGCCGCGACGGAGAAGCGGAGAAGGCCGCCGCCGAAGCTCGGCGCCTCTCCGACGCTTTTCAGGAACATCATGGCAGCGCCGCGGCGGCTGCGCCCCATGCCGCTTAACCGGCGCGCGCTGTTGCGCGCAATCCCGATGCTGGCGGCGAGTGCAGCACGAAATGGAGTCGCCGCGAAGCTGGCGCAGGCTGTGCAGCCAGCACCGCGTATTCGCATGACGAATGGCGCGGCTGCAGCGGGACTGAATTTTGTTCTGCGGAACAACGCTGCGGGACGCAAATATCAGGTAGAGACTTTGCCCGGCGGTCTGGGCGTGATCGATTTCGACGGAGACGGCTGGCCCGATCTGTTTTGCACCAATGGCGCCGCGCTGCCATCGCTGGTCAAAACCGGCCCTGAGTACTGGAATCGGCTCTACCGCAACAACCGCGACGGCACCTTCAGCGATGTAACGGAAAGAGCCGGGCTGCAGGGTGCGGGATACAGCATGGGCGTCGCGGTGGGCGACTACAACAATGACGGACACGAAGACCTCTTCGTTGCCGGCGTGCATGCGAATCAGCTCTATCGCAACAACGGAGATGGGACCTTCGCCGATGTAACGCGCGAAGCCGGGTTAGCCTCGCCCGGATCGCTGGGGCGTCCGGCATGGTCCGTCGGCGCGTGCTGGGTTGATTATGACAACGACGGAAAGCTCGACCTCTTTATCTCGAATTACTGCGATTGGGAGCCCGGCGCCGATCCGATTTGCGGCGGCATGGATCCGCAGGCCCGCGCTTACTGCCATCCGGATCGCTATCGCGCGCAGTCGATGCAGCTCTATCACAACAATGGAGACGGTACGTTCTCCGAGGTAACGCACAAACAGGGCCTTCCTGATCTGCTGGGTAAAGGCATGGGGCTGGCCGTTGCCGACTTCGCAGGGGACGGCCACCCGGGCATCTTCGTCGCCAACGACAACGCACGCAATCTGCTGCTGCGTAACCGCGGCAAGAGCTTCGAAGAGATCGGTATCGACGCCGGCGTAGCCTATAACGGCGACGGCCGCAACATCTCCGGCATGGGTGCGGATTTTGGGGACATCAACGGGGACGGACGTGCGGACATCGTGATGACCGGACTGAAGAATGAGACCTGGGAGGTGTTTCTGAACCAGGGGCACGGCGTCTTCATCGACGGCAGCACGCGCACCGGCCTGCTGAACCTGAGCCGCAGCATCAGCGGATGGGGCTGCGGTCTGGCAGACCTCGACAACGATGGATGGCTGGACCTGTTCGTGGCTGGCGGCGGCCTGGACGTTGGAGATGCGCAGCCGAATCACATCTTTCTGAATCACGAAGGCAGGTTCACCGATGTGACGGATGAGGCCGGCGCTGACTTTGCGCGTCCCGCTCTGCATCGCGGCGTAGTCTTCGCGGACTTCGATTGCGATGGAAGGCTGGACGCGGCCGTCACTGCGCTGAATGCGCCGCTCGAGTTCTGGTGGAATCGCAGTCCGCCGCGACATTGGCTCGAACTGCGATTGACCGGACGCATCAGCAACCGCTCAGCAATTGGCGCGGAGGTTCGCTGCACAGCCGGCGGACGCCTGCAGGTGCGGACCGTCTCCGGCAGCATGGGCTACGCTTCCACCAGCGATCTCACGGTGCATTTCGGACTAGGGGATGAGCGCAGAGTGGAGATTGTCATTCGGTGGCCATCCGGCATTATGCAGCACCTGAGCGCGGTTGATGCCAACCAGCGCCTGCAGATCATCGAGCCATCACGTTGACGCCATCGATTATCCCCTTTCTTCGAAATTCACGCGCGATCTGAGTTGCCCCGACCGCGCGCCATCCCATTCCGTGAAAGCTTTAAAACACAAGTAATATCGCCTGGCTGCATAGACTGTCGCTTTTGTGCGGGCATATGAATGATGGACGACGGGAGAGTTCCGTCCGCGAGGGCGGAGTCTGCCGTGGAGGCCGGGAATGAATACCAACCTGAAACGGGCCATACAACGGCTGGGCGCTATCGCGGTGGCGATAGTTCTGACAGCCCTAATCACAACAGGCCCAAAACTGCGAGCGCAGACATCGAATGCGCAGGTCAGCGGCGTGATTACCGATCTCTCCGGAGCCGTCATCAGCAACGCGGAGATCACCGCCACCAACACCGCCACCAATGTTCCTTACCGCGCCATTTCCAACGGTCAGGGAGTCTACCTGTTGCCCGAATTGCTTCCCGGACCTTACGCTCTGTCGGTGAAGGCGCAGGGCTTCGGCGCAATTACGCAGTCGGGGCTGACCCTGAACACGGGCGATCACCTGACACAGAATTTCCAGCTGAAGCCGGGTGCGGTGGAGCAGTCGGTGACGGTGACGGCCGGACAGGCACTGATCTCCTCCGATGAGGCAAGTACCTCCGATGTGCTCAACAACGCCATGATCACCGACCTGCCGCAACTGAACCGCGACGCCCTCGATCTGACGGCAACGGTTCCTTCGATTCAGGGAGCCGGGCCGCAGGTTGATACGGTGGGGACGCTGGGTAATGCGGCCTATCTCGTCGCCAACACCGGCAATAGCTATTCAGTCTCCGGCGGCCAGGTCAACGGGACCAGCATTCGCGTGGATGGAAACCTGGTACAGGAAGAAGAGTTCAACAACACGAACCGCGCCATTCCCACACCGGATTCAATCAGGGAATTCCGCGTAGAGAGCGGAGTGCTCCCCGCCGACTATGGGCGCTATGGCGGCGGCGTTATCTCGATGGAGACACAAAGCGGAACAGACACGTTTCATGGCCGAGCCTTCTTCTATCTCCGCAACCAGGATCTGAACAGCAATGACTGGACCGACAATTCGCTTGGCAACCCGCGTCAGGACTTCCAGCAGAAGAATTATGGCGCGGCAGTAGGCGGGCCGGTGCGGATTCCCCATGTCTACAACGGCAGCGATCACACCTTCTTCTATGGGGCCTGGGAAGGAGAGCGCTTCAGTCAGGGCGAGGTTATCGAGAGCACTGTTCCCACTATACTGAACCAGCAGGGTGATTTCTCGCAGACGGTCATCAACTACAACAACGGCGCGCCGGTGCTGGCAAATATATACGATCCGTTTTACGGCCATTACGATTCGAATGCAGCCGACTGCACGGGTCCGCTGGCCAATCAATATGCTTCGCAGGGCAGCTGCTGGGTACGTCCGCAGTTCCCGGGAAACAAGATTCCCGCCAATTACGGAACTGGAGTCTCCGGGCAGAGCGCGCTTTTCGCCAACTACCTGGCTATGTATCCGCAGCCGAACCATGAACCCGAGGCCAATAACGATCACATCAATAACCGCTACGACCCAATCCACATCACGCGGCCAACGGATAAATACTTCCTGCGCATGGACGAAGCTTTGCGCGCCAATCATCACCTGAGCGGCAGCCTGAGCCGGTCAATGATGACCGACAACATCCCACCTCCTTACACCCACGCTGCCGAATCGGTAACCACGGATGCTGACTGGCTGGGCAACTTTCTGTATACCTGGACGCCGGGAAGCCGCACGGTGGTGAACTTCCGTCTCGGAATTGGTGTGACGGATCTGGTAAGTTACGGCGTGTCCGGATCGGGTTCAGCTCCCGATCCTAATATCGATACTTCAAAGTGGCCATTCGATCCGCTGCTCGAGTCGAACAACGAAAAGACGACCAATCAGATTGCGCCGGTCCTCAACCTGGGTGGCTACGCAGGCAATTACTATTCGCACGTGGGCGGAGCGCAGTATGACTCATTCATTACCCAGACCGATAACGGCACTATCTCGGTAAGCCGCCTGATCGGACGTCATACCATCCAACTTGGCTACGAACAGTACTTCACGCGCTTTACCGAACAGGGCGGCGATAAGACGGGCGTGATCGACCTGAATGCAGGCGGCGGATCCAATCAATACTGGAACCAGAATGACGGTCTGACCGGCAGTCAGCTAGCTGAAGTCATGATGGGCTCGTCGAACTTCTACTCCTGGGGTAACTGGGATATTACGCCCTACGGTTGGGACCAGGCGGCGTATGCGATGGACGACTGGAAAGTGAACAGCAAGCTAACCGTACAGATGGGCCTGCGCTGGGATCATGACGGTTCGCGCCGGGGACGCCATGTGCAGGGCAGCCTGGTTTATGACCTGAAGGCGAAGAATGTTCTGACGCCGAGCAACGGCTGGCAGTGGGGGCAGGTGGTCGCGGCTGAGCCGGGACTCGCCAACCTGCCTGTGCCTGCATGGATCTCGCAGGGTGCGACCGGGCGCGTGGCGCTGCTGGGCACGCCCGAGTATCCGCAGAAGAATCTCTACAGCACCAACATGGTCAACCTCGAGCCACGCCTCGGCATAAGCTGGGCTGTCAATGACAAGACCGTCCTGCATGTAAGCGGCGGCTCCGTGGATCAGGGGCTGAACGGACTCTCCACGGATTACCTGAGCTTCTACTACAATTCCAACACGTTTAACCAGGTCTCGACCGTGGATGGTCAGCACTGGATCAGCGAGCTGGGCGGCGATCATGGTCTGCGCTCTTTTCCAACGCTGGGGAGTGGCGGCAATCTGGGCTGGGTACCGCCGCTCACCAACAATCAACAGTACTGGTATGCGACCTATGGTGGTTCCGGCAATCTCGATCAGGCCGGGACTACGATCAGCCATTACGACACGCCAATGGACTATATGTGGGGGTTCAGCGTCCAGCGTCAGGTGGGCAAGGACTGGGTGGCATCTGCCGAGTATCAGGGAATCAGAGGCGTCCACTTGCTGACTGATGTCTGGGGGTGGAGCCTGAATAACATCCCGCCTGCGTATTATCAGCTGGGCGCGCACCTCAACGATCAGGTGCCTGATCCTTTCTATGGCCAGTCGCAAACCTTCTCGGCTGAGCCAACGGTTTCGCTGAGCCAGTTGCTTGGTCTGTCGCCGCAATATGCGGGAACGAACTCAACCACGCCCGGTCAGGCAACCTGGGGTAAGTCGTTCTCGAACTTTGCTAACTTCCAGATTGAGACCAAGAGCTTCCGCGGCCTCGACCTGCTGGCGTCTTATGCCATTCGTAAAACGTTAACCGACACCAACAGCACCGATATCCACGTTGGTGGATCTACTTCCGGGTCGCTGCAGAATCCGCACAACATCATGGAAGCTTATGGCGTGGCAACCTATGAGCTGCCCCAGACTATCAAGCTGAACTACTCGTACGATCTGCCGGTTGGGCGGGGACGGCAGTGGCTCGGCGCACCCAGCGGGGCAGGCGGACACGTGCTGGACGGGGTGGCCGGGGGATGGGCCGTCGCAGGCATCACCACCTGGTACTTTAAGGGAACACCGGTGCAGGTGCCAAAGGTTGACGGCGGCAATCAGGTACCCGGGGCCGCATTACGCTGGTCTTTCGCCAACAAGAATTACAGCCGCTCCGGAGGCAGCCGCTCCGACGCGCTGGTGGTGAATGGAGGCTTCGTCAACGGAACCGGGCCGGGCGTGCTGAACGCCGCGTCCTTCGTGCGTACGCCCGATTACAGCTTCGCGAATTCGCCAGTCTACTTCAGCAATCTGAGAAACCCTGGCGGCTTCTACTCCGACGACAGTATTCTGAAACATTTCTATCTGTCGGATAACAAGGATCGCTACTTCGAGTTAAGACTGGAAGCGCTCGATATCTTCAACCATCCGGTTTACGGAAGCATCATTGCCGATCCGGATTCACCCACGTTCGGCGGCATCAACGGCAAGACGGGGCAGCGCGTGATGCAGGCCGGGTTGCGGTTCTTCTTCTAAACACGAATGCGGGCCAGCTCGTCTTTCGGAACTGGGCAGGCCCGCATTCAAGCTTTCTGTTCTTTGAGCTAAGGATGAGTGTTTCTTTGAATGCGCGCCGTCTGTTCCGAACCCTCTGTTCATTAGCCGCAACACTCTGGCTTTTACCTGGTTGCCACGCGCAGGCAATTGAGGCATCGCCTGCGATCACCCTGGCCACCGCTGACGTCCGGGTTCAGCTCAGTGCCGGCAGGACAGCGCCGCGGCTGGTCGAGCTTTCCGGACCAGGCACACCTGCATGGCATAACCTGCAGGAGGCGACACTGCCCGCATTTGTGGAGCGGGAGGGCGCGAAGATACCGCTCCACTGGGAGCTGAAGCCGGGTGAGGGCAGCGCCGATGCGCACCATGCAGTTTTCGTCTACGAAACCACCCAGCCGCATCTGCGTCTGCTGTGGACCTGGACAGCACGCGCTGCGTTCGGACCGCTGGAGCACACCATCACGGTTGAGAATCTCAGTGGTGTGAAGTTTTGGCTCCCGATGGTCGATTCGCTGCGCCTGGGCTGGCAGGCCGCAGCGAGTGAGCAGATTCGCAACTTCTATGTCGAGAAAGGCGCATGGAGTCCTTCTCCCCAGGGCGTTCACCTGGAGACAGTCGACGGGGGCTACCAGTGGACCGGCACCTCATCCACCTATGCGCGTCCTCTGCCGGGACAACCGCGTGAAATCATTCCCGCCGAGTACGTTTACAGTGAGGCACAACCGCAGCAGGGATGGTACGCAGGCATCGAGTTCAGCGGCCGGACCCGCATCAGCCTCGAGCGTAGCGGCGATCATCTGAGTACCGTGCTGGGACTCAATCCGAATCCGGGACCGTTTCGCACTCGCCTTACGCCCGGCGGCAGCTTCGTGACTCCCACGGCTTTCCTTGGTGCCTTCAGCGGCGGGCCCGACGGTGCAGGGAATCAGCTGCGGCCCTGGGTGCGCACGGTCCTCGGCAACCCGCTTACCTGGAAGGACCCCCATTATCCGCTGACCGTGAACAACAGCTGGGGTAGTGGGATGGCCGTGGATGAACAGCTGGCGCTGCGCATGATCGCGCAGTCGAAGGAACTGGGCCTCGAGATGTTTCATGTCGACGCCGGGTGGTTCCGCGGCGTCGGCGACTGGTATCCGAACCCGAAGAAGTTTCCGCACGGGCTTGCCTATATCGCGGATGCGGCGCACCGGGCGGGCCTGCGTTTCGGCATCTGGACCGACTGGACGCAGGCGGCGCTCGATACCGAGCCCGGGGCTCTGAATATGAACGACCCAAAGGTGAGGGACTGGCTGGTGGCCGATCCGCCGCCCGGCTGGAAACCGGAAGAGTTCAAAGGCGAAACAGTGGACCTTGGCGTACCGGCTGCGCATGATTATCTGGCGAAAGAAGTGAATCGCATCGTCACGGATTATCACCTGGACATGCTGGAGCACGATGGCTATCTGGTGGCTCAGGGCTGCACGCGCGATGACCATCCCCACGCGCCGCCGGACCGCAGCACCATGAAGGTGACCAACGAAGGCTCCTCAATGTATGTGCTGGCCGATAACTCGACGGATGTGAGTTATCACGCGGTCCGCGCTTACTACGACATCTATGCGCGAACTCGCCGCGAGCATCCGGGGCTGATTTTCGAGATCTGCAACGATGGCGGTCGCATGGTGGACTTCGGATCGGCGGCGCACGGGGATTACTTTTCTATAACTGATACATACGACCCGCTGTCGAACCGGCGCGCCTTCTACGACACCAGCTATGTGCTGCCCGCAGCAATGTTGGAAAGCTATGTGGAAAAGTGGCCCACCCCACGACCGGAGAACTTCCTGTATATGCTGCGCAGCGGCATGATGGGCTGGGTCACCATCATGATGGACACGACGGTCTGGACCCCGGAGCAGCATGAGGCCGCGCGCCAGGCGATCGCCCTGTACAAGGAGAAGCTGAGGCCGCTGATTCGGAACGCGCATCTCTACCATATCTCCCCGCGTCCCGATGGCGTGCGCTGGGATGGCATGGAGTACTGGGATCCGCAGCGCGGCCAGGGGGTGGTCTATGCCTTCCGCGGCACAATTGCCAACGAAGACGACCATCGCTTCGTTTTAGCCGGACTGACGACGAGTCGCCGCTACCGCCTCCATTTTCAGGACGGCAGCGCGCCTGATCGTGAGGCCACCGGAAGCGAGCTGATGGAGCAGGGGCTGGCGGTGCGGCTGCCTGTGCCTCAGAGCTCCGAATTGGTATTTCTCCAAGCTGCGGACTGAGAAGGGGAAGCCGAAGATCACAGGAGGGGCATGAACGACGGATTCGCGAATCAGTTCGCCGTTGTCACCGGGGCGGCGCGGGGCATTGGGCGCGCCATCGCGGAGCATCTGCACCGCTCCGGAGCACGACTGCTGCTGGTCGATTGCAACGCCGCGGCCCTGGAAGAGACAGCTTCTGCGTTGCGCACAGCAAACGGTGCGACTGACTGTGCCCTCGTCGACCTGGCAGATCCGGTAGCCATCGAACGGTTGGCGGCCCGCATCGCCGCCGGGCACGACAAGGTCGATGTCCTGGTCAACAATGCCGGAATCGAATTCGATCTTCCCCTGGAACAGATAACTGTAGACATCTTCGATCAGGTGATCGCGGTCAACCTGCGTGCGCCGCTGCTGCTCACCCAGGCGCTGGTGCCGCTGTTTTCTGAGAAGGGCGGGGCGATCGTCAACATCAGCTCGATCCATGCCGATCATGCATTTCCCAATGCGATCCCTTACGCCTGTTCCAAGGCCGGACTGGTGGCCCTGACGCGGAATTTGGCCCTGGAACTCGCGCCCCGCAGGATTCGCGTCAATGCTGTTTGTCCCGGTTACATTGATACGCCGATGTGGGACGAATGGCTGCGCGCCGCAAGCGACCCGGAAGCTGTGGGCCGGGAGACGGAAGCGCTGCATCCGCTGGGACGGCGTGGCCGGCCAGAAGATGTGGCGTCGGCAGTCGGGTACCTCGCCAGCGCGCAGTCCACCTGGGTCACGGGCACTTGCCTTGTCGTAGATGGCGGACTGACCATTCGCGCGCATCCCTGAACAACCATCCGAGGCCTGCTGTCACGGTGTCTGTGATCCTTATTGCGACAGGAAGGACGGTAAAACGCTATCGACTGTCGATTTTGTGGTGTTCGGACGCCCATGGCGGCACATAAAATGACAGCGCCACACCAACAGGATTCAGATGGCAATGAAAAAGCAACAGGCGGCTCTGAGCGAGGCGCTGAAGCAGGAGTTTAAAAAGGACATTGAGCTGTTCGAGTATTTCCTCGTGCTGCTGAACAGTTCGAGCCCCATCCGCAACGTGGAACTGATGTGGGCCGAGGATCTGGAGTTGCCGGATCCAGGGCAGAGGCCGAGCGTCAAGACCGAGGACGCCCTGGTCCAGCTTCAGCCGGCGGGAGCCGACGCGCCGGGCCGCAGCTCGCCCAGCCCCAGCACCCATTTCTGCGATCTGGTGCACGGCTTCGGCGCACATGAGGAGCAAACCTGTGGGCGCAGCGACAAACCCGCCAAAGAGCGATGCCGTGCCACAGGGCGTACACAGGTGTATCCATGCCATGTCGGTCTGACTGATATTGCGGTGCCGGTCATCTGCGAGGAGCGATATCTTGGCACGCTGTTCAGTGGCCAGGTTCTCACGGAAGCGCCGACACCCGCTGGTTTCGCGCGTGTTCGCTTGGCTCTTGCCGGTCAGCCGCACATCGACATGGCGCGGCTGGAGGAAGCGTACTTTCGCGTCCCGGTGGTGACCACGGCCCAGGTGGCTGAGATGGTGCGGATGATGGAAGTCTTCGCGCGGTATCTGGCCAATGCGTGGAAACGGCTCGAGATCATGAGCGAGTTCCAGCAGATCCGGGAGCGCGAACTGGCGCTCGACCGCCGCGAACTGATCGAAAAGCTGCTCTCTGGGCAGGCGGGAAGCGCGGCCTGCACGCTGGAGAGCCTTCGGACGCTGGCACGTAACCTGGGGATGGAGAGCTTTCCCGATCGCGTTCTGCTGCTGCGCCTGAAGGATCCGCAGGAGCGTGCGCTTGTCGAGCCTTCTCCACTGGGCGAGATGGAGCCACTGTCGGCTGAGGCCATCGGCACCCAGTTACGGCTGGTGCGCGTTGCGCAGGTGATCGAAGATCGCTGCAAAAGCTGGCCCAACACGCTCGCTACGGTGATCTCGCCCGCGGAGATTTGTATCTTCACCAGCCAGCTCTCGCGCAATCCCAGCCACGAACACCTGCTGTTGGATGAGATGGCGCACGCGCTGCTGCGCACTGCTCGCTCCCATGGCATGCTCGCGGCGCTCATCGGCATCAGCGGGCAGCATCAGGAGCCCACGGAATTACTGCGTGCCTATCACGAAGCCACAGCGGCGCTGGATGCAGGACACTCCACCGTGAATTGGTTTGAGACGTTGCCGGAGCGGCGCCAGGATCCTACGCAAACACTCGCGCGCGTGCTCAGGGCGCTCCAGGCCGGGGAAGCCTCTGCCCTGACTGCCGCGCTGCGTGAATTCCTATCAACTGCAGCACCGGCTGCGGGTGGCGTGGTGCAACTGGAGCAGGCCCGCGGCCTGCTGACGTGGGCCTGCGAACACCTGACGCGAGAAGTGGCCGACCTCGGCGCCAGCGCTCAGCTCCTTCAGTCGGCGCGGGAGCGCGCCGTGCAGATCATCATGGCGTCGCCCGGTTCCTTCGCCATGACGGAAGCGTTTCGCAATTTCGCCGAGCAGCTGCGCCAGCAGGTCGTGCAGCTCTTCAGCCAACGTGAGCAGAAGATCGTGACGGAGATTCAGCGTCTCATCCGCGAGGTGGGTCCGGACAAAGTGACGGTGCACCGCCTGGCCAAAGAAATGAAGCTCTCCGCGGGCCATTTGGGCCGCGTCTACAGCCGCACCACAGGGCACACGCTCGAGGAGTTCCTGATCCGGCAGAAGCTGGAAATGAGCAAGCGGCTGCTGCTCGATCCACGCCTGCATGTGGCTGAGGTGGCCGATCGCTGCGGCTTCTGCAATCCGGCTTATTTCGCATCGGTCTTTAAGAAGTACATGAATTGCACCCCGCGAGCCTGGGCCAAACAACCACAGCGGTGGAGCGCGCCTGAAGCGACACAGCCGGGCGTGCTGATGTAACCCGGCTCCGGTCTGCGCGCTACTTCGGCACGAACCGGTAGTGCTCAATGGTTTCCTCATTGAGCGTAACGCCCAGACCCGGCCGCTGGGGGACGAGTACACATCCATCTTCTTCGACAGGGAAGTGCTCGATCGTGGTATTCCAGCGCAGCGGCGAATGGCTGAGCGAGAACTCCAGCGGCTCCTCATTGGGCTGCGCAGCGAGGAAGTGGAGGTTCGCGGCGATCTCAATATTGGTCTTGTAACCGTGAGTGATGACTCGTTTGCCGCGCGCCCAGGCGGCCGCGGCAATCTGCCGGATGCCAGTAAAGCCACCCACCTGCGAGATGTCGGGCTGGCAGATGCTCGCGCCTCCGCGATCCATCATCTCGATAAATTCGCGCACATGGGTCAGGCCAAGATCCCCGACACCAATGGGAATCCCGTGCTGGCTCATCTCCAGATGGCCTTCCACATCATCGAGAGGCAGAGGCGCTTCCAGAAACCAGATGCCGGCGTCGCGAAACGCGGGGAACAGGCGCAGACCTTCGGCAGCGGTGCGGTACGACAGTGCCGCATCGACGATCAGATGTGCCTGGTCGCCAGCCTGCTCGCGCGCAGCCGCCAGCAACCTGCCAGTCCGGGGAATGTCATCCATCCACCACGGATCGGCGGCGAATTTGAAATGGCGCAGGTTCTTCGCCTGGCCTTCGGCAACCTGCGCGCGTACTCCCTCGGGGGTCTGGGCCATCGGATAGATGGTTCCGTAGGCGGGCACCCGATCGCGCCTGTTGCCTGCCCAGACTTTGTGGATCGGCTTGCCTTCCATCTTCCCGCGCAGATCCCACAGTGCCAGGTCGACCCCACCAATCGCGTGCATCATCAGGCCGCGCCTGCCCACATAGTCGGTTGCTTCGTACATCCGATGCCATAGCTGTTCCGGATCGGAGGGGTCCGCACCGCTCAGAATCGCGGAGAGGGAGCGTGCATGGTTGTGTGACGACGGACCACGCACGATGGCCTGAATCGCCGGCGCCATTGACTCTGTTTCGCCCACACCCACCAATCCGCTGTCGGTATGCACCACCAGGACGCAGTCGTCCCAGGAGCCGTCGAATAACTCGATGAGCGGGTCCTCCGCGCGAAGATGGATTGCCTCGATGCCTGTAATTTTCATAGCTTCTCCCGCCGGTTTCCGGATGCGCCGCGCTGATGATAATGTCGGCGAGCGGCTGTGTTCTCAGAAAAACGGCCAGAACGAAAGAATGATCCGCAAAACAAGAGCCGGAATGCCCTTCGGCCGTTGCTCGTGCTTCTATGCCGCCGGTATGCTCGGCTGGACATGAAAGGGGGCCGGTGAACGCCACGAATCGATGGAAGTCCACGCCGCGGTGGCTGCTGTGGTCGCTGCTGACGATCGTGCTGTGGGGTACGTGGGGGCTGGTTTCGAAGGTTGCCTCCGCCGGCGTCGATGCATACAGCAACCAACTGCTTTACACAGCAGGGATCCTGCCGCTGATGGTTTTTGTGGCGTGGACTGTTCACCGGAATAAAGCTGCGGAGAAACGCGAGCACCGCACCGCGGGTGTGTTCTGGGCCTTCCTCACCGGCATCCTGGGCGGAGTCGGAAATATTGCGTTCTTCGAAGCGCTGGTGAAGGGTGGCAATGCCTCGGTGGTTGCGCCGGTCACGGCGTTGTTTCCCATGGTGACTGTCCTGCTTGCGCTGGTCGTCCTGAGAGAACGCCTGGGCCGCGTCCAGTGGCTGGGCCTCGGTCTGGCCTTCGTTGCTATTTACCTGTTGAGCGCGTGAACGGAGGAGGGAAGCGGAATGCATGCGTGGCTGGGTTTCGCCATTCTGGCGCTTGTGCTCTGGGGCATCACGGGGGTGACGCAGAAGCTTTCGACGAACCGCATTTCGAGCGAACGCTCGTTTTTGTGGTTCTGCTGGGCCATGGTGGCCCTTTCCGGCTTAGTCCTGCTGCTGGTGCGCCCCCATTCGGCATTAGGAATCGTGGTTGTGCTTTGTTCCGTCGCCGGCGGTGCGCTCAACGGTCTCGGCGCATGGACCAGCTTCCGCGCCCTTGAATCAGGAGGTAAAGCCTCCATCGTGATCTCTCTCATTTCCCTTTATCCGCTGCTGACTGTGGTGCTGGCGGTGCTGCTGCTGCACGAGCGGCTGACGTGGATGCAGTCCGCTGGCGCAGTGACGGCCATTGCCGCTGCGATCCTGCTTTCGCTGGAGCCGAATTCAAAAGTTGAGCCATGATCCAGCGGATGGGGTTCAGCCGCCTGACCGCCCTTCCGCTGAGAGGATCCGCCCATCGGCTTGCACGCCGCCAATCGAAGTCAGCCCCTCCTGCACCGAGAACAGGACGGTGGTGGCAAGGCTCTCGCCAGGGGCAAGCCAGTGAGCGCGGCCCTCGTCGATCATGGTCGGCATGCGAAAGGGATAGCCGGTAGCAGGCTCCAGGACCGCGACATTCAGATCGCGCCAGCCACCATAGGTAGCAAACAGCCAGCAACTCGTGAAGACTTCAGGATCGAAGCGCAGCGCCGCTGCCAGATGATTCTCCTGGTTCGTCACGCCGCACCAGCCAGCAGCCAGCTCCGTACCGTAAAAGAAATAGAGCGCCCGTGAAGATACTTCCGGAACCTGGCGCAGATCCAGCACCGCATCGTCTATGGAGACGCACGGCCAGGCGAAGACGGCTGGAGCACCGGCGAGTGTGCCCTCGAACTCCGGCTCGCGTACCACGGTCATGCGCGGAAAATCGATGCGGTGCTGCGGCGAAACGGCAAAGGCCGGATGCAGCTTCCACAGAAAGGGAAAGGCATTGGGCCCATGATTGGTCAGCCGGTATTCGATCTTCAGGACGGCGTCAGCAGAGTTCAGGACCAGCGTCTTCTCCACAAGGAAACGGCTCAGCGGCGTTTCGGCGCGCATGCGCACGCCCGCTGCGTCCTCATGGTGAAACGGCTGCGCCTGCCACTCGCTCGTCCACAGTTCACCATGATCGGGCAGATCCAGCGCGCCCAGGCGGGCGGCTTCGTCATTGGGGAACAGCTCATCCCATCCGCCACTCCAGGTGTCATCATAGCTTGCATGCAGAAACTGGCGCGAAGGTGGCAGCGCGGGATTGTTCCAAAGAAGGTCGGACGCGAGGGGCTTATAGGTGATCTGCCATAGCCGAGCGCCTGCTTCGGGCAGAACCACAATGCGCAGCAGGTCGTTTTCCAGGACGATGGTCGACAGACCATGCAGTGGCGAACCGGGAGAGCAATTAAGGAATCTCATGCGAAGAAAGAGAATCGACATCAGGTTAGCCGGTGGCGCACTCTGATCGCTAAGAGAAATCGATGGTTTAAGAAGAATTGGGTTGATCTTTCGTTTTAGGGACCGCCTCACGACAGGATTTGGCGAGGAGAGAGAAACGGGTGGGAATGCAAGGCGGCGGCAGCAGCACTGCCATGCAAGCGGCTCTGGTCTCAGTCAGCTGACGCGCGCATTGAGATCCTAGCGGATGAGGTGATCGGCGCGATCTCGCCTCTGCTCTACGGCCAGTTCACAGAACGTATCGGGGGTGTGATCTACGACGGAGTTTGGGTAGGAAGGAACTCTGCCATTCCGAACCTCGATGGCATCCGTACGGCACTGCTCGGTCGTCTGCGCAAAATGCGCGTGCCCATCATCCGCTCGCCCGGCGGACAGGCGCCCGGCGCGCACGAATTTCTGGGAGGTCGATCCCGCCGCTGCGTCTGCGCGAGTCCGTCTTTGCCAGTGGATCTGCTGCGCCTTGCGTTTCCCGCTGCTTCGGTGAGCAGTATCGACATGAATCTTGCCTGACCAAAGCAGGGAAGACGCGCATGAACCTTCGGACTACGCGTTCAGTCGCGTTGACAGGTGTCTTTGGCGTTAGCTTTCGCCGGGGCTCTGGAGGTTATAGGCTCGAATGGCAGTCTCCCGACAAATATCCTGCTGCTCCTTCAGAGATAGCTCCGAGATAAATGAGAGAAATGTATCTACCCAGCGGCGATAGGTACCCGCCAGAGTCAGCACCGGCCAGTCAGAGCCAAACATGAGCCGCTTCGGCCCAAAGGCAGCAATCACCGTATCGAAATATGGTCGCAGTTGCTCCGGGGCCCAGCGGTTCCAGTCAGCCTCTGTAGCCATGCCGGATATCTTGCAGTAGATGTTCTGCCGCCTCGCTAACTCGGCGATATTGCCGTTCCAGGGAGAGAGCACACCTTCCTTGATCTTCGGCTTGGCGATGTGATCAACGATGAACACCTGCTCAGGATGCCGGTCGACAAACTGTAAGGTCTGCGGGAGGTGCCGCTCGAAGATCAGGATGTCGTAGGCCAGACCGTAGCCGCGCAGCAGACTGATACCGTGATTAAAATCGTCGCGCAGCATATAGAAATCGTCAGCTTCGTCGTGCAGGACGTGCCGCACTGCTCGCAGCTTGGGGTTCGATGCGAACCGATCGAGAGTGTTCTCGACATCAGAATCGATCAGCGGAACCCATCCGACCACCCCGAGCAGCTCGGTATGGCGCTCGGCCAGGCCCAGCAGCCACTCTGTTTCTTCGAGGGTCTGGCGTGCCTGCACCGCCAGTGTGCCATCGACACCCGCCCCGCGCATCACAGCCTGAAGCTCCGGGATGAGAAAGTCGCGGCGAAGTTCTGTCATGCCCTGACTAATCCACGGATAGTCGGGCTCGCTGTAATGCCACAAGTGGTGGTGCGCATCGATCAGCACAGTTACCTCAATCGTTCTAAGCCCAATTAACCAGAAACCCGGAAGAGACCGGCGTGTGCTGCAGCACTTTGTGGAACACAAGCCCGAGTTATAAGTTCCTCTGCTGCATCTGCCTGGAAAGATACTCCGAAGCCCTCATGGAGAGAGACAGAATTGTCATTGTCGGATTCTGCCATCCACCGCTGACAAAGCTCGCGCCGTCTACAACGAATAGGTTTTTAATATCGTTGCTCTGGCACCACTTATTCAGCACACTGGTCTTAGGATTGTCCCCCATCCGGCAGGTGCCCAGTTCGTGAATGCTGTAGCCCGGAGGATTCGGCTCGTAGTTTTTCGTGAGCACCTCAAAGCCAGCCGCTTCTGCCAGCTCGCAGCCGGTATCCACCGCGTCACGGGCCATATTGAATTCATTGTCGGTATAGCGCGTATCCACGTGCAGAACGGGAATATTCCACGCATCGACCGTGTTCTTGTCGATGCTGACCTTATGGTCGTAATGGGCAAGCACCTCTCCCATGATGCCCATGCCCATGCCGCTGCCGCTGTAAGTATCCAACTTGTCCTGCAGCTCTTTCCCGTAAGCTGCGAAGGCCCTCGGGTCCATGGGATGGGTGCTGCTGTACACATTCAGCGCATAACCGCGAATGAAGTTTTTCGCCTTGCTGTTAATGTTGCGGAAGCGGGGAATCAAAGCCTGGCCCTGCATGAGTTCTCGGCTGGTTTTGCCGTTGCGCGCCTCGGGCACCGAGCAGACCAGACCGGCTCCGTAGATCTGATCGATCAAATAATGTCCCATCACACCGCTGGAGTTAGCCAAACCGGAATTGAGCAGGAGGCGCGTGCTCTCCAGAGTGCCCGCTGCTAAAACGACGACCCGCGCCTTAACCGACATTTCGCGTCGCGACAGCCGATCGACAAAATGCGCTTCGTTAACCAGCCCGGTATTGGGGTTCGTGCGCAGTTCACGCACAACGACGTTGGGAATTGCCTGCAGCTTACCCGTTCTGAAGGCGTCGGGAAGGAGGAGGTTGACCGAGCTGGCCAGGCCATCCACGCCTTCCGAACTGCGCGGCTTGCAGACGGGTATCCCGCGCTGTGATCCCGCGGTACGGAGCCGCTGCATGCAGCCGCACCACGGCGAATCGTCGGGAATGAAGTTGCCGTCCGGATATTGCGGGATATGGTCGATGTCTCCCTTGACCCTGAAGATTTGTTCGACGCGGGAATAATAAGGGGCGAGATCCGCCAGGCTGATCGGCCAGTCATCGCCGAAGCCGTCGTGCGACTTACCCTTCAGTTCGTAATCGCTGAGACGAAAGGATTGCCGCGACCAGAAAAGCGAGCGTCCTCCAAATAACCGCACGCGCACCCAGTTATAGGGATTGCCAGACGTGTAGGTGTAAGGAACTTCCTTTTCATCGACCCACGTATTGGCGTTGAATTCGTTTGACTGAAAGACATGGGGCAGGCGACCGGGCTGCTTAAAGCCGCGGAAGGGAAGCGTGTAGGCCTGCTTCACGTCGGTATCCTTGTGAACATTGGCGATCGGCCCCGCATTCAGCATCAGGCACGAGATACCTTTTTCGGTGAGGATCTTCGCTGCCATTCCTCCGGAATGTCCGGAGCCGATAATCAACACGTCAACGAGTTCTTCCCTGATCACTCCTGATCTTTCTCCTTACAACCGACGGGCGGCGTTAGTGAACCAGCTTGCTTTGCGTTTTCTCCGAATGCGGACGAGGTTCGTTGCGGGGAAGATATTTCTTATTGACGTCCGGCTCGACCGGATACCAATACAGGCCGACACCAGGAGGCTCTTCGCCCGCGGCAACGTCCGCATCGCTCCATGCCTGGGAATTGATGGTGGCCGTGCGAATATCGCTGTGGGCGACGTTGATGAATCTTGCGAACGGCTCGGCGGGAGGATGATCCTCCATCCAGGTTCGCAGCCAGGGCTTGATCAGCTGGCTGGCCTGATCTTCATTGACAGAGTCGAACGGAATGCCGAACTTCTGTCGTGCTTCGGCATCCAACCGGTTCAGACCCGATTCGTACATCTGTTGGCGATCGGGCGGCGAAACAGAAATCAGAAAATCGAGGAACTCCGGCGCTGCCGCGTCAATGGCTCCCGGATAGCCCTTCAGCGGCGGTACCATGATCTCGCAGAGCTGTCGCAGCGTCGACATCTGCCGGTCATTGAAAAAGTACGTGGTCGTTCGCGCTACCGCATCAGGAACCAGTGGGCTCATGGGCAACGGCTTCACATCCAGCAGGCCGCGCATCCACGGAACGGGGCCCGGAGCCGGAGGCGGCGCCGCGCCAGGCGGGGTAGGCGGTGGAGTGGACGGAGCTACCTGCGTCGGCGCGGCCTGCTGGGCTAGCAGTTGCCGAGCGCTGACCGTGGCTGCTAAAGCTGCTTTGACAAAATCGCGGCGTCGCATGCTGCCGTTCTGCTCCTCCCGCTGATTAGTAGTTGAGCCGCAGTGAAAACTGCAGGAGTCGAGGGTTATTGAGTTGACTGCTGACGATGCCAAAGTTCGACGCACCCTGGGTCAAACCGGGGTAGCCGAATTGTACCCGATTGAAGAGGTTGAATGCTTCCGCCCGGAACTGCATGTTGACCTGATCGCTATGCGCGATGGGAAAAGTCTTGTATGCCGAAGCGTCCCAGTTGGCTACACCGGCCGCGCGCAGCGTGGAATCGTTCCTCGGCTCGTCCCCAAAGGTGAACGGTGCCGGCTGTACGAAGCAGGCCGTGTTGAACCATCTGCCCACCCTCTGGGTTGCATCTCCCGTAACCTGCTTGGCGCAACCGGACATATAGTCGGGCCGTGATCCTCCGCCGAAAGAGCTGGTCAGGTTCTGCGCCGTTGTGAAACCCAGCGGAAAGCCGGTCATCAGGGTCGTCACCCCGCCGACGCCCCATCCGCCCAGTACCGCATCCACGATGCTTGGGGAATGGGAGAGAAAGCGCATGCCATGTCCGAAGGGAAGATCATATACATAACTGACCACCAGGCGCTGGCGCGCATCGTCAGAGGACAGCGATTTTTCTCCCCTCAGGTTACGTGGGTTCTGCACTCCGGCAATATTCGGTTCAAGCCAGGTGGTCAGGGTATCGGTATCGCTGATCAATTTGGCCCAGGTATACGAAGCGTTAATCGAGGCGCCGCGGGCGAACCGCTGCTGAGCGCTGAGTTGCAGGGAGTCATAGGTGGAATTACCGACATTATCGGCCTGAATGCCGACACTGGAGAACTCAGGAAACGGCAGCAGTAACTGCCCGGCCGGGACAGTAGGTGCGCCCAGACTGTACTTTGAACTGATGATCCCGTAGTACGGATTGGGGACATTATTGAGCAGAGCATTGCCCATCGACATATACTGCGTGGGGAGCGTGTCGATGTTGAGTCCGCTGAATGGAAGGTGCGTGCCCTTCGCGCCGCCCCAGACCAGGCTGAACATAAAGCTGTTACCGAGTTGCTGTTGAATACCGGCATTGTATTGCTGCGTGTAGGCATAGGGATCAGTGGGCGAGTTGTAACTGTTTCCTGCACCCAGCAGAGTCGATTGCAAATTGCTGCCACGACCTACTGGCGGTATCAGACCCTGAGGATAGGGATTGTCAATCGTGGCATAGGGGGTCAGCCCGCCGTTGATCGAACTGACTACGCCGGTGGTCGAGGCATCGATGGGATCTGTGTAGGGAAGGCCAGTGACATCGTTCGGGAGCCAAAAGATTCCATAGCCCGCGCTGAAGACGGTGTCCGGACGCGCCTGGAAGGCCAGTCCCACGCGCGGCGAGAACTCCATCAGGGTGTTATTGATCGCGAATCGCGAGCCGCGGGTACCAGACGATACGAGGCCGACCGTTCCAGGAGCCGTGATACCGGCAGCGGAGAGAACCGGATTCGCCGCTTTTGGATCGAAATAGCTCAGCCGGTTGTGCCGCTCCGTAAAGGGCTGGGTATCTTCCCACCGCAGACCCATATGCAGCGTCAGGCGATGGCTGACTCGCCAATCGTCGTTGCCATACACCGCAGGATAGAGTTGTTCAGATGCCAGCGGTGTGGCGACTTCCATGCTGCCGCCGGATGGATAGCCGAGCAAAAACGACGCCAGACCCAGACCACCCACGCCGGTTACCGGATTCTGCGAAGTGAAGCCCGGGGAGAACGAGTAATCGCCCGACGAAATATTGTCCTGGACATAATTAAAGGTCGCGCGCATAAACTCCCCGCCGAAGGAGAGCGTGTGATTGCCGATGATGTGAGTGAGATTGCCGGAGATGCGATCGTCGTCGGTGGCATTGTGGATGGTGCTGTCCGCGCCCTGGCTCCCGAAGATGCCCTGCGGGTCATAACCGGTGATGACCATGACCGGAGGGCCGGGGTATTCCACCTGCGACTGCAAAGCCGACGGCTGGCCGATGCTGGTCAGGTCGAAATTGTTCAGCAGCGGCGCGCGGGAGTAGACGAAGCGAAGATAGCTGATACGCAGGTCGAGCATCGTCCTGCTGCTGACGGCATAGTCGTCGGCCAGCACAAAGTCGTTCGTGGTGAAGGTTTCACCGCAGCGGTCCTGACAGATTCCGTTAAAGGCCTGCGTCGCCAGGTTGTTATTCATCCAGTTCGTATAGCGGGCGCTGATGTGTTGCTTACTCGATACGTTCTGATCGATATGAACAACGGTCTCGTAGTTATTGCCGCCGCTGCTGCCATTCGTGACAAAGTTCGGTGTTCCGGGTGCGGCGCCAGGAACGTTGGGCGGCGGGAAGAAGGTCTTTAGATAAGCTACCGAAGTCGGGTTCAGGCGATTGGCGGGAATGACGGCCCCGGGGAATTGTGTGCGGTTGTATTGAGTCTCCCCGGGCGCGCACGGCGGGGCGCCCGGCGCTCCGCATGTGGTAAGTGGGTCATAGATCGGCACGCCCTGGTCGGATAGATCGCCGGTCAACTCAGCTGCAGTTGGCACCGTTTGTTTATAAGTTGTACCCTGACGGAGAGCAAAGCCTTCCCAGTTGACGAAGAAGAACGTCCGGTTGCGCCCATCGTATACATGCGGGATGTACAGCGGGCCACCGACATTGAATCCATACTGATTCTGGGTAAAAGCGGGGTTCGGCAGATTGGCCTGTTTACCGAAGAAGGTATTCGCGTTCAGAACTTTGTTGCGCAGGTATTCGTAAGCAGTGCCGTGCAGGTTATTGGTTCCGGACTTGGTGCGAAACTGGACGGCGCCGCCAGCCAGGCGACCATATTCCGGGGGCAGGTTATTGGTCATCACCCGGAATTCCTGCAGGGAGTCCTGTGTGGGAATGAGGGCAGTCGCGTTGAGATATTCCGTGTTTACCGGGGCTCCATCGAGATAAGTGATGCTCTGGTTGGCAAAGCCGCCGCCGATCTGATAATTGCCCCAGCCGAAGGGATTCGTGCCGGTGGGCGTCTGCTGTGACTGGCCCTGCGGCACGACGGAGGGAACCAGCGCCACCAGACTCATAGGATTACGCCCGTTCAAGGGCATTTCGTTGGTCTGCCGCTGATCGACGACCGCGCCCAGGGTGTCGCTCTCGGCCTGCAGAAGCGGGGTTCGGCCTGTAACCACGACCTGCTGAGTCTCGCGGCCCACCTGCAGCGTCATATCGATCAGCAGGGTCGCCTCAACCTGCAGTTCGAGCGGCTGGCGAACCATTTTTTGATAGCCCTGCTTTTCCACCGTGACGCTGTAGCGTCCAGGCGAAAGATTGCGGAACTGATAAAAACCGGAGTCGTTGGTCGCGGTGGTGCGGGTCTCTGTTGTACCCACGTTCGAAAGGGTGACGGTGCATCCCGCAACGACACCGCCGGTTTGATCGGTTACAGTGCCGTTGATGCTCCCGTTGGTCGCCTGACCGTGCAGCGAGGCGGTAATGATCAGCGCCGCGACGAGAGATATCAGGAAAAGGTGCATCTTTACGCCAGAGCCTCGAGGAGTTATCGCTGTTGTCGATCTCTGACCTTCAGCAGCCTCGGCAAAAAATGCAGTCACGGCGTCACCCTCCTGTAGTAACTGGACAGCTATTGCACACTGCGATACTAACGACTGTCAAGTTGACCCTCGCGACCTGTTGTCGCGGAGTTCCGGCGAGCTTCTGACCAGATGCGATTCGTGGCCCGTGTCCACGCCGCTTGTGGCTCGCGTGCCGCGGGGCAGCCGAGGTCCGACACTTCGCATCTCTATTCGACAGAGCGCAGAGAAGCCTCTCGTCGCTTCGTGGATGGAATTCGGCGGTGCGGAGAGCGCGGCAGGCGTCGAGGTAACCTCCCTCGCGGTTACGTCGATGCGTACAGAGAAGCTCCTGGGGAAGGGCCACCCCTCCTAAGTGGGAGTTCCAGTGGTATATGCAGTTTGTTAGTGTGCCTTACGTCGGATAGCGGAAAGTAGTGCCGGGCCGGCAGGCGATACGGCACACCAGGCGGGCTGACGCCGCACCGGCGAGTGAGGCTTCGAATTCGCGGCTGAATATTTCGATACAGATTACGGTTCGCCGTGATTCTCAAGGGAAAGATGCAGGGCGAATCTGTGGTATTTGAGGGGGAATGGGGTCAGATGGTAAGCGGCGTCGTTTTGTTACCCGGGGTGGTCTGCGGATCGGACAGTGAAGCCGATTGTGAGGTTCTGGCGTGGAAGGCGGAGGACCGTACTCCCCATGGCTATTCGCAATTCAAGGTAGTAACCGCTCCCCGGCATCTGCCTGATGGTTGCTACACCGTAACCTTCAACGGCATTGCCTTCTCCACTACCAAACAGTCCGGTTGGTGGATCATGGAGTCGCTGTCATAGACAGTGGTTTGAGCCGCCACCCGACTCGAACGTAAATAGCCAGGCTTCTCGCTTCAGCGGCACATGGCGACCCACGTGCGTTCGTGGTGCCTGCCTTTTCGTCACGGTTCGTTCACTCGTAGCGCAGGGCAGTCAACGGATCGATATTCATCGCTCTGCGTGCGGGGAGGAGAGCGGCGAGAACGCTGACGGCGGCGACTCCGGCGCTCATGACGACGTAATTGGCCAAGTTCGTCGGCTTGACACCATAGAGCAGGTGGCCGAGCCACGGCGTGATGGCGGCGGACAGAATTAATCCGGCAAAGAGACCAGGAAGAACCCAGCGGAAGCCGTCTGCCAGGATCATGCGCAGGACCTGCGCGCGCGGAGCCCCGATCGCTATACGAATGCCGATCTCGGTGGCACGTTGGGCCACCGAGTACGATAGAACGCCATAGATGCCGCTGGTGGCGAGGACCAGCGCAATTATCGACAGCAGGGTCGCGAGCAGAGAGGCAAAGCGGCTCTCCGAATGGGCGCGATCAACGAGGAACTGCATAGGCTCAATGTGGGTGGTGGGGACCTCTTTGTTGACGCTGTCGACGGCTGCGCGGACGGCGGCGGCCAGGCTCACATTCGGCCTGTTGGTGTGCAGGACGAACGACATCGACGGACGCGGGGCGAGTGGATAGGGAACATAGACTTGCGGGCGCACGATCGCGGTCAGCGAGTGATATTGGACGTGGTGAACGACGCCAACCACGACCGCCCAGTCGCGCTGGAATTGGTAGAAGCCCTGCGGCGAGTCAGAGAGGTTGATCTTGTGGCCGATCGCGTTCCGGCCGGGCCAGAGCTGGCGCGCGAGAACATCGTCGACGATCGCGACGTGCTGATGCCCGGCGTCGTCCTCATCGTTGAAATCACGGCCTTCGAGGAGCGTGGCGCCGATGGTGCCGAAGTATCCAGGCAGGATCGAGCGGTGGTCAGCCATAGCAGAAGTTTGCTCCGCGAGCGAAGCACCCTCGCGATAGTAGTAGTCGTACCAATTCCCGGCGTCATCGAGGGGAAGGTGGGAGATGGCGGAGGCGGACTGAACTCCCGGGAGTGTCGCCAGCTTTTGCTGGATGAGGTGCAGCGGCGCGTAGCCCGGAACAGAGACGCGGAAGGTGAGGATGTTCTCGGCGTGGAAACCGGGATCGGTGTGCAGGATGTTGATGAAGGTCCGCATGAGCAGGCCGGTCCCGGTAAGCAGGACGAAGGCGAGGGCGACTTCAGCGGAGACGAGGGCACTGGTCCAAGGGCGGCGTGGACCTGATGACTGATGGCTCGATTCTTTGAGATCGCGCGAGAGGTCGAGTCGGCGCACCGAAAAGACGGGCGCAAGACCGAAGAGAAAGCTGGTGAGGAGCGCGACGATCAACGTGAAGACCAGTACAGGAGCGTCGAGGGGCACGCGATCGAAATTGACAAACGACGGCGGGCGCGCAGCGAGGATGGCATGGATGGCGGCGTATCCGGTAGCAAGCGCCGCGACTGCGCCCAGCAGGCCGAGCAGCAGGCTTTCAGTCAGGAACTGCCGGGCGAGGCGAGAGCGCGATGCTCCAAGCGCGGCGCGGATGGTAGTTTCGCGCAGGCGACGCCGCGCGCGGGCCATGAGGAGGTTGGCGATGTTGGCGCAGCCAATGAGAAGGACCAATCCGACGCCGGCGAACAGGCAAAGAAGGGTGGGGCGAACCTCGCGGACGGTGTCGGCCTGAAGAGGGAAGACCGAGACGGTAAAGTTGCCCATGGAAGCGCGCCCGCCGAGCTTGTTAATTTGCGCGGCGGCTGAGTTCATCTCGGATTGCGCGTCACCGAATGTGGCGCCGTCGCGCAGACGCGCGATGACATGGAGGAAGGCGGGCCCATCGGCTTGCCAGGGGCCGACGGGGATCGATTCGAAGACTTCAACATTGGGCGGAACGCTGGCATCGTTGGGAAAGATGAGACGGAAGTCTGCGGGCAGCACGCCGATCACGGTGGATCGATGGCGGCCGTAGCGAATGGAGCGGCCGATGATGGAGGGGTCGGAGCCGAAGCGCTGGGCCCACACGCCGTGTGTCAGGATGATGGTGCTGGGAGCGTTCTCGAGATCGTCCTGCGGACCGAAAAAGCGGCCAAGTGCGGGGCGCGGGCAAAGTAGCGGGAGGAAGTTGGAGGTTACGTCGGCGACTTTGACCTGCTCGGCGGGACCATCGCCGGGCAGCGCGCCATTCGTGACCCAAATACCCGCGATCTGATCGAACTGCGTCGAGCGCTGGCGAAGGTGGAAGAGCTCGAAGGAGGAGAAGGGAGCGCGGCCGGAGTAGCCGAGGCCGGACATGAGAATGGTAAGGCGGTCGGCGTTGGGGTAGGGCAGCGGACGGAGGAGCACGGCGTTCACAAAGCTGAAAATGGCGGTATTCGCTCCGATGCCGATGGCGAGAGTGAGAACGGAGAGGACAGCGACGCCGGGTGAGCGTCCGATTTGGCGGAAGGCATAGCGAAGATCCTGTGCGAGGTTCTCGAGGCCCACGCCAGCGCGATGATCGCGGACCGATTGCTTGAGCTGCTCGATTCCTCCTGATTGAGCAATGGCCATGCGACGCGCTTCGGCGGGCGGCAGGCCCGCGGCGACGTTTTCATCGGTGAGTAGCTCGGCGTAGCTGCGGATCTCGGTGTCCAGACGGTCTTCGACTTCCGACTTGCGGAAGATGTTGCGAAGAACAGCGCGGATACGGGCGAGGAGGACCATAAGTGGCTCCTAAGTGGATCGGAGGGCGTTCGTCATAGCAAGGGCGATTCGGTTCCACTGCGCGGTTTCTTCGCCGAGTTGGCGGCGGCCGGCTTTGGTGAGGCGATAGAAGCGCGCGCGGCGATTGTTTTCCGACTCGCCCCACGCGGAGGAGAGCCATCCGGCTTCTTCCATGCGATGGAGCGCGGGAAACAGCGAGCCGGGTTTGACGCAGAAAGTGCCCTGCGTGATCTGCTCGATGCGCCGCGCAATGCCAAGGCCGTGAAACTCGTCAGAGCCGATGGCCTTCAGGATGAGCAGGTCGAGCGTTCCCTGAAGCACGGTAGTATGGGCTGCTTCCAACGGAAAATCTCCTATCGAGTGACGATAGGAGTTTGGCTCTACACCCTGCAGAATGTCAATAAGAGATTGACCGGGTGCATAGGAGATGCTCGGCGTCGCCAAATCGCTCCCACGGCAGGCTCCTCGCTGGGCAACGCTCAGGGGCGACGGCGCGCCAGATGCAGCAACGTGAGATTGTGTTTGACAACGCGGCCTCCGGGGCGCGCTTCGATCAGGCGCTTCATCTCAGAGAAGAGCCACTCGCGCGGCGCCGGTTCCAGCAGGCGATGATCTGAAGCTGTACGCATGAGCGCGACATGTTCGTCGGCAGTAAATTCTTCGGTCCACACACGCCGGATGACGCGGATATCGTCGAACGTGCCGCTCTGCTCGATCTTCGCACGCGAGTCCGGAATGGTTTGGGGCGGGGGCGGAGGCCAGGGAAGCCTGCCGACGCCAATCGCTTCATAGGAGTCCTGTATCTGCTCGAAGAACGGATCAAAGCCCAGCGGGAACACGTGCTCTGTCTCGGTGAAGGCGAGAATGCCGCGTGGTTTCAGCGCAGCCGCTGCGCGCTCAAAGGCAACCGCGGGATCGAGCCAGTGCCATGCTGTAATGGCAAGAACCAGATCAAACTGCGCTAAAGGCTCCCAGTCCTCAAAGCGGGTACAACGCACCTCCACTGCCGGAAAAGCTGCGAGATGCTGTTGAGCCATGTGTGCCAGGTTCGGACCCATTTCGAGCGCCAGAACTCTTGCACCGCGACGGGCAAGAGGCAACGTGGACTTGCCGGTCCCGCAGCCAATTTCCAGCACCTGCGCGGTCCGTGGATCAAGTTGCGACTCCGCGAGGAGATCGTCGTAGAGCCATTCGGGCGGCTCTCGTCTGCCCTGGTCGTATAGGTCTGCGATTTCGTCGAAGGTCTGGGCGCGCTGCAATCGCTCTTCGACAGAGAGCTGCATTTTTCAACCGTAACATCGCCCGGGGGAGGGGCTTCGCATTTCAAGGAAATACCTCAATCTGGAAGCGTGCTGGTCTGGAATCGGTGGACATCGGCCGAGAGATGCCGACAGGATGATTTTGGTCTGTGCCAGGGGGGCGCCGGATCCCTATGCATCACGCTAGAATTGTGCCGTCATGGTCCCGCTCGTCGTTCTCGTGATCTCTTTTCTAATCCTCAGAGGACTTGGGTGGGTTGGTGTCGCCGCGCTTAATGACGTTAACCTTCCGCTTCGCATCGCGCTTTGTCTAATGTTCCTGCTGACAGCGTCAGCACATTGGGGTAAGGGGAGGGTGGATCTGATTCGCATGGTGCCCCCGATGTTTCCGAAAGCAGGGCTCATTGTGAGTGTTACGGGGTGCCTGGAGATTTTGGGAGCTATAGGTTTGGTCATTCCTCTGACGGCACGCCTCGCTGCCGTTTGCTTAGCCATCCTTCTCGTCGCCCTGTTTCCGGCAAATGTGCGAGCTGCGCGCATGCGTCTGACGATACTTGGCAGACCTGTCCCGAGTCTTATACCACGCACCGTGATTCAGGTAATTTTCATATCTGCCCTTATCGTGGTGGCGAGTCGGGTGCATTAGATATAAAGCTTGAGCAGTCCTGGCTATTCAATACCGGTATCCAGGTTGCAGAACAATTGAGGCGAGAGAGAACACGATGAAGCGCACGTGGACGATCATAGGAGTACGTGACGTATCAAACAGCGTGAAATAGTACCAGAGCTGTTCGGTCAGCCGGCTACACCTCCCGCTCATGACTATTTTGGGCAAATCCTCGACTCCGACGGAACCGTCCTGCTCTGCCTCCACAAATGGGGAGCCCACGAGCATCCCTCCTTGTTGGCCCCGGATCATGGGACGCCTGGCAACGGGCTGCTGTTGTTCTTCCGTGTCGATGATTTCGAACTTTCTCTTCAGCGGGCGCAGTCTATGGCCAGCCGACTGGAAGAGGAGCCGCATGTGAATCCGAATACTCAAACCAGAGAGTTCTCGCTTCGCGATCCGGACGGATATTACGTCACGATTAGTGCGCTCGGCGCGGCCTGACGAGGCGGCGATCTGAAAAGCGGTGGCCAGGGCGTTACGGCGCCAAGGGCCGTCCCCCGCATGTTGCGCGCAGTCTCAATGCCCGGTGGGAGCTTCTCCCTGTGCCCTGAATCTGCGTATCGCAAAGACGAACGGGAGTGCCAGAATATTGAGCCATCCGATCACGCGGAAACAGTCCATGAATGCGAGGAACAGGCTCTGGTGTAGCAGTTGCTCATAGACAATGCCCAGAGAGCCGGGACCGGCATCCGCGCTGGTGAAACCGTAGTGCATCAGTTGCGTGACGAGTGAATGAGCCCCCTGCTGGATAGCCTGCGAGGCGGAACCAAGCGTTGATCCCAGCACGGACTGGTGCAGGTTTTCACGCCGCTCGCTCGCCGTAGTGACGAAGGCGATCCCAAAACTCCCACCCCAGTTGCGGAAGAGATTCGTAAGGCTTGAGGCCTTGTTGTTCTGGTCGGGGCGAAGCTGCGAATAGGCGATCAGATTTACTGGCACGAGGAACAGGCCGTAGCCCAAGCCCTGCAGCGCTCGATTCCAGGCATAGTGGCCGCTATTGGCGTCAAGAGTCATGTCGCTGAACACAAACATGGAGATCGCAACGACGCAGAAGCTGGCCAGAACCAGGGTTTTCGCGGAAATAAGATGCCGCTGCAGCAGCTGGGCCGAAATGGGCGCGAGCAGGGTGATGACCAACGCTCCGGGCCCCAGCACGAGACCGGCGTCGATGGCTCGGTAGCCATAGAGAGATTGCAGCATCTGCGGGATGAGCGTGGTGGTTCCAAAGAGGCCAACGCCGAAGACAAAGAACAGAACGCTGGCAATGGCGAAATTGCGGCCCGTGAGAAGGTGAAAATCGATAATGGGATTCGGATTGCGTCTCTCCCAGGCTACCGTGGCGATCCAGCCGAGAACGGCGGCGAGAATCATGGCGGTGATGAAGCGGCTGCCAAACCAGTCGTCAATTTGTCCTCGATCGAGAGATATCTCAAGAGCTGCGGAAGCCAGGGTGATGAGCACGATGCCAAGCCCATCAATCGACATTTTCCCCTCGGCCTTCGCTTTGATCCGCTCGCGAGTGAAATCCTCCAGGTCATGAACGAGGCGCCTGGAGAGCCAGATCGAAACCAGACCGATGGGCACGTTGATGAAGAAGATCCAGCGCCAGTTGTAGTTGTCGGTGATCCATCCACCCAGGACCGGGCCGACAGCGGGAGCGGTGACGATAACAATGGTGTAGAGTGCAAACGCGGCTGCGCGCTTCGCGGGCGGAAAAGTATCGACGAGAATGGCCTGAGCGACGGGAGCGAGCCCTCCTCCCCCGACGCCCTGCACAATGCGGAAAAGCAGCATGATGCCGAGCGATGGCGCCAGCCCGCAGAACAGCGACGACACGGTGAACAGAAGGACGCAGAGCAGATAGTAGTTCCTGCGCCCGATCAGCCTGCTCAGCCACGCAGTCATGGGAAGGACGACAGCGTTCGCCACAAGGTACGTGGTGAGGATCCAGGTCACCTCGTCATAGCTGCGTCCGAGGCCACCGCCGATGTAGGGAAGAGCCACGTTGGCGATGGAAGTATCGAGCAACTCCATAAAAGCCGCAATGGTGACGGTCCCGGCAATGAACCACGGGTTGACGGCGCGTTTGGCCGACGCAGGCGCGAAGGAAGGAGATGCAAGCGGAAATGGCCGGGAGTCATTCATAACATGCCTTGTGCGGTGTGCCTTGTACTCAGGTGAGAGCGATTCGCTTCAGTGGACGCGCACTTTGGCTTCGACCGACATGCCCGGGCGGAGCTGATGGCGTGGGTCCTGGCCGGGGTCGATGTGGATGCGGACGGGGAAACGCTGCACGATCTTCACGTAGTTGCCGCTGGCGTTTTCCGGCGGAAAGAGGCTGAAGAGGGGACCGGAGGCGCCCGCCAGATCTTCAACGGTGCCGCGATAGTCGCGTCCAAAGCTGTCGACATGGATGGTGACGGTCTCGCCGGGGCGCATGCGGCGGAGCTGCGTTTCCTTGAAGTTTGCCGTGATCCAGATGTCATCGATGGGCACGATGGTAAGCAGGGTTTGACCAGGCTGGATGCGATTGCCGACTTCCACGGTTTTGTGCCCAATGACGCCGCTCACCGGCGCACAAATTGTGGTGTAACTCAGGTTCAGTTCCGCAGCGTGAAGGTCGGCGCGAGCCAGCTCGAGCGCGCCGTTCGCCGAGGCGGACTGAGCGTGGGCGTCGGATATCTGTTGCGGCGCGCTCGCGGCAGCGTCGATTTCAGCCTGGCGCTGGGCGACGGTGCGCTGGGCTTCGGCAACCCTGCGTACGGCCGCGGTCGCCGCAGCCTGGTCGGCGGCGAGGGCATCTGCGGCGGTCCTTGAATCGGTCTCACGGGCGTCGTAGAAGGAACGCGAGATTTCATGCTTCTCGACGAGCGCTGCGTAGCGCAGCCGATCCCGCTCGGCGTGCGCGGCAACGGCTGTGTCCTGCTGTACGCGCCTGCGCACCGCGTCCAGATCGGCTTCGGCTTCGGCGACGGTTTCGACGGCGGCCTTCTCTTCCGCCTCGGCCACGTGCAGCCGGCTCAGGGCCGTCGCCTGGGTAATGGATACCTGAAGCCCCGCGGAGTGGGCCTCGGCCTCTTTCGTGTCGAGGACGGCGTGCGCATGATCGAAGTCGGCCTGGTAATCGCGCGGATCGAGCCGGACGAGCACGGTGCCGGCGGTGACGTAGTAGTCGTTCTCAACCTGCGGGTTTACGTAGAGGACCGTACCGCTGACGCGCGTACTGAGCTGCGCGAAGTGGCCATCGACCTGCGCATCGTCTGTCGTTTCGAACTGACGTGCATACAGCCACCACGACGCGCCGACTGCCACGGCAACCAGGAGCGCGAGGGCAAGAATGATTCGTTTGGGACTCCAGAATGAATTGCGGGGAAGATCGAGCTCATCGAGAAGTTCGGGGTCCTGCTCGCGTATCACGTTCACGGCTGTCGCCATGGGATTGCTCCTGTTCTGACTGAACTCAATGCATCGGATGGGCAGCGCCAAAGAGTTCCGAAACGCGCGACTCGGCCGAACCGAGGGCACGGGCCAGGAAGATTTTGGCTACGTTGAATGAAAAGAGACTGGCAATATAGTTCTCGTCTGCGGCTACCACCGCCTCCTGGGCCTCCAGAACTTCGAGATAGTTGGTGACGCCGTTCCTGTAGCGGTCCTGCGACTGAGTGAGCGCGCGCCGGGCAAGAGCGCGGTTTTCGGCAGCTACCTTCACGCCCGATTCCGAAGCGTGTGCATCGAGTTCAGCTGTGCGTACGTCATAAGCGGCGCGGCCTTCGAGGTCGGCCAGTTCCGCGCGGCGCTGTACGAGATCACTTTCCGCTGCGTGTACGTCGGAACGGATGCGGCCGCTGGTGAACAGGGGAACGGAGATGCTACCGCCGATCTCGTCCACGCGGTTGTAATTAGCGGGGTTGGCGCCGCCTCCGCCGTAGCTGGCGTTGAAGGAGATCTCAGGCAGGTGTTCCGCACGGGCTGCCCGTAACCGGAACTGCGCAGCGATTAATTCGGTCCTGGCGCTTGCCACGTCGAAACGAGTGGCTGCAGTCTGCGAGGCTCCCGGGTCATCCGGAAGGAGAGCGACGTAGCCATAATCGCCGGAGGGTGTCCACGCCTGGTCCAGTGGAATACCGGTAATGCGATCGAGAGTGAGCTTGTCCTTCTCGAGGTCGCTGATGGCATCGGTGAGGCGCTGCTCGGTGGTATGCAGTTCTACGTCAGCACGCAGCGTATCGATTTCAGGGGAGACATCCGATTTGTACTGGTCGGCAACCTGGGTGTCGAGTTCCCGCGCCGATGCGAGAGCGGCTCGTTCGGTTTCAACCCGCGCCTGGCTTGCCACCACCTGGAAATACGCTGCCCCAATGGCGAAGACCACGACATCACGCGCGTCCTTAGTAGCGAGCGCTGAGGCGGCCTCGAGCGCCTTCTGCTGCCGGTAGCGATCGAGCAGCGCGATATTCAACAGCGGAGATTCCGCAGCGATGCGAGTTTCGGAGTAGCCGAATTGGCCGGAGGTGGGCGGCAGATGGAGACCGGACTGCGGTGGCAGCGCAATGTTGAACTCCTTATAGGAGAGCTGCCGGTAGGTCTGTTCGGCACGGGCGGAGATCTGGGGCAACAGAGCCGACAGGGCATGTTCGCGCTGGGCGCGTGCATCGGCACTCGCCTGCTGACTGTCGATGAGGCCGAGGTTATATTGAAGTCCGCGCCCGATGGCGTCTCCGAGGCTCAGATGCAGCGTATCCCGGGTGGCCACGCCGTGCGGCGTGCTGCCCAGATAAGGATTGAGGTTCTGGGTGGCGGTGGCGCTGGGATTCGTGGTCCCGGCGGCAGGATTGATTGGCCGCGGGGTGCTAATGGACCCGAAAGCGGCTGAGGCGCCGTTATCAGGAAATGCCTGAGCTGACGAAACGCCAGACCACGCCAGCACCGATGCCAGCAGTACCAGGGTCCGGAGCGGGATTCGTGCGGGTTGATCTGAGAGTTGCATGACGTTTGCCTGACTGAAAAGGGTGTATCCTAAAAGAGACCGGTCGGTCTCATTTGCATCAATGAGATTCCGGGTGGCTCACCGCGGATTCATTTTGTAGGCCGCCGGGGTGCGAGGCAGGGTATGACAAAGGGCGAAGAAACACGCCAGAAGATCGTTGAGAAAGCAGCTCCGCTGTTCAATCAGCTCGGCTATGCCGGCTGCTCGATGCAGGACATCATGGCAGCCACAGGCCTGGAGAAGGGTGGCCTGTATCGACACTTCAGCAGCAAGGAAGAGCTGGCCGAAGAATCCTTCCGTTACGCGTTGGCGCGGGTGACTGAAGCGCGCTGGGAAGGAATCGATGAGATTGAAGGGGCGCTGGAGAAGCTTCGCTTCTTTGTGCGGCGCTTTGTGGGCATCCACTCCATCATTCGTGGGGGATGTCCGGTAATGAATACGGCGATCGATGCCGATGACGGGAATCCGGTCCTCCGGAGGCTGGTGCAGAGGGCCGTACAGGAATGGAAGACTGAGATCGGGGGCCTGTTGTTGGCCGGGATCGAGCGAGGGGAAATCCGCTCGGATATCGAGCCCGGGCGCGTTGCGAACATGGTAATTGCGACACTGGAAGGAGCGCTGATGATCAGCCGGCTGGAAGGAAACCGGACTGCGGTACACGACGCCCAGGCGATGCTTGATAAGGTGCTGGTTGACCTTCGATCCGCGCCGCCACGTTCAGATCTTGGCTGAGGGTCTCGCCGGGCTGGGATCTTTACACCTCCGGATACCACCGGGAACCATCCCGTTGCTCTTTCTCCGCCTCCTTCAATATGGTGAGGGTGCGATCGGTCCGATAATTCGCGACAGCGCTCATGATTGCATCGATGAGAGCCATAGGAGCCACATAGGATGTAAACGGAGGGGCATCGATGGGAACGATGAAGGCCTCATCGGACGCTCTCGCCAGAGGGGAGATCGAGGTGTCAGTGATGGCAACGGCATAACTGCCGTTCGCCCTGCCCTGGAGGATACCCTCCACGGTCTGACGCAATCCGCGGCGGAAGCTGATGGCGATGATCAGATCCCGTTTCGTGCTGTCTCTCATCAGATGGGTGATGTGGCCGGCGCGGGTGGCGGCAGTGGCGTCAAACCCAAGGAAGATGAGGAGGTAATGCAGAAAGGACACCAGGCTCTCCGCCAAATCCCCTCCGAGAACGAGAATCCGGTTCGCTTTGTAGAATCTCGCTGCCAGATTTTTGAGGCGCTCGACCTCCAGGCTATTCACCACTCTGTGAACATTGCTGGTTGCGCTGTCCAGCGTCTCTTTCACTCTGCTGGAGAATGTGCTCGTGTCTTTGATGCTCGCCCGCATCTGGTCGAGTGCTGTCGTGTGGGCGATCGAAACCTGATGCAGATAGCGCCGGAACTCTCTGTAGCTGGGAAACCCCATCGCAATAATGGTGCGGGAGACAGTTGCGGCGTCGACCTGCCGCCTCGCTGCAAGCTCATGGATGCTGAGCAGCACATAGTCCCGGGGCTGCTCCAGCACGGGCCTTATCATGTCCTGCCGGCTCCGGTGAATGCGGCTCAGCATGGCGTTCAGGCTGGTCGGCACGAAGTTAGAATTCGGCGGCTGTCGTCGTGGCATCGCTGAGAACATAGCCGCAGATTCGGGTGGCGTCAAGTCTGGACCCGCCGCCTGAATCCTACCGCTGTCGTCATCCCTGCAATATATGTTGTACAGCAGATTTACGCCATGCCTTCCTCCCCACAGACATTGCACGACCAATTCCAGTTGGCATTTGACAGCGGTGGGCCGTCACGCTACATTGTCGCAATACTGCATTCACACCTACATGCTGTCCCCTGATTTGCAGTATGCAACCACAATTGCAGGTCAACGTCGGCGCGATGATACCTGTGGCCCTCGGGTACATCCCGGACCATCACGGTTTGGCATGGCGCACGGGAGCCGGAGTAATGGCCGGAATGGGCGCCGACGGCAGCGACGCAGGGTCCGCGATCAGTTCATCCAGTGAATGGCCGTGGCAGGTCCTGATTAATACCCAGAAAGACAAATGAAGATCCTGTTCCAACAGATACGACTTTACGGAGGCTCCAAATGTACCAGTTGCGGGAATGCAGGAAGGGAATTGTGCTGGCGTTCGCAGCGCTCTTCAGCGCAGGGATCGGTTTTCTCTGCCCCATGGCCACCCTGTTCGCGCAAACAGCGGTTACAGGGGGACTGAACGGAGTGGTCGTCGATTCGACTGGGGCAGTTGTGCCGGGTGCAACGGTCACGCTTGTGGAAAGCAATACCGGCGATACTCGGGTGCTGACGACGAATGACCGTGGCCTTTACACCGCGCCATTCCTTAAGCCTGGAAGCTATCGAGTCTCGGCTTCGGCCCGGGGGCTTCAGTCGAACACGACGTCGGTGGAGATTCTCGTTGGTCAGCAATCCGTGACCAACCTGACGGTCTCGCCGGCCGGCAATAACCAGACGGTGACGGTAAGCGCCAACAACGCGCAATTGATTGAGACGCAGGATGCAACGCTGACCACAACCTTTACCAGTGAGCAATTCGAAAACCTGCCTAATCCCGGGGGCGATATCACGACGTTTGCCTTCACAGTGCCGGGTGTTGTGGTCAATACAGGTACTGGCGGCAATGGCAACTTCAGTACCAGTGGGCTGCCCGGCATCTCGAATCTCATCATCCTCAACGGCGCTGACCAGACAGATTCGTTCTTCAATGACGCCACCACCGGCGCATCGACGCTCAGCATCGGCGCGGCGGAAGTCGCGGAGGCCTCCTTCGTGCAGAACGGCTACAACCCGGAATGGGGCCGCCAGGCAGGCGGCGTGGAAACCTACGTCACCAAAAACGGCTCCAACCGACTCCATGGCCTGCTGGATTGGACGTACAACAGCGACGGTCTGAATGCCAATGACTATTTCTATAACCTGAACGGCATACCCCGTCAGAAGGCCGTTTCCAATCAATATGCGGCCCAGATAGGCGGTCCGATCATTCGCAACAGGTTGTTCTTCTTTGCGGATACCGAGGGCATTCGTTACGTCGAACCATCGCTCAGCTACGTCAACTTCCCGACGGCCGCATTCCAGAATACAAGCCTGAATACAATGCCGGCCGCCAGCGTTCCACTGTACACACAGATGTTCAATTTGTTGCAGAGCTCACCGCTCTACAAGACGGCGACGCCTGTGATGACTGGCAATGGTCCTCTGCAGGACGCCTCCGGCACGCTCGGCTGCGGCAGCTATGCAGGTACTCCGGTCTATGGCCAGCCCAACACATATTTCGGTGCCGTGCCGACCGGCTCCTCGGGGACCGCGATCCCGTGCATGTCGGCGGCCGCGGGCGCGACCCACGGGGCTGTGATTGAACACATGATTGTGGGGCGCGTCGACTGGAACCTCAGCGACAAGCAAAAGATCTTCGTCCGAATTAACGACGATCAGGGATCCAAGCCGACCTCCGTGAGCCTTGTCAATCCGCTGCTGAACGTGCAGACCTCACAGCCCATCTGGAATGGCCAACTGAACCACACGTATGTCTTTAATCCCGATTTGACCAATCAGTTCGTTGCCTCGGCCTTCTACTATTCGTGGCCCTTTGGCCCAGCTAACCTGCAGCAGACCCTGGCGGCCTCGCCGACGCAATTCAATAACGGCTCCGATGGCGGCACGAACTTCTCCACTGGGTTCGGTCAGGAGGGCAGAGTCGGGTTTGACTGGGGAAGCAATCCGACAACCACAAATTCGGTCCAGTATCAGTTAGTTGACGATGTTTCCTGGCTGAAGGGCACTCACAATCTGAAATTTGGCTTTAACTTCAAGCGCTACGACGTCACCGACGGCTACCCAACCGTGAATACCTACGGCGGCTACTATACTTTCAACTCCGTGGGAGATCTCGCTGGTGGCGTGTTGCCGGGATCGGCGGGGTCTAACTTCCAACAGACCTTCGATCAGGCGAAGGACATTGCGATATCCGGCTACAACTACGGCCTGTACGCTCAGGACGAATGGCGGGCCACTCCGCGACTGATGCTGAACTATGGTGTGCGCGTGGACCGGGACGGAAATATTGGTTGCAAGACGAACTGCTTTTCGCGCCTCCTCGGTGGCTTCCCACCGGCCAACGCCACTTTGGATACGCCGTACAATAAGATGCTCGCCACCGGGTATGCGCATGTTTTTCCCTCGCTCGAAGCCGCTATTATTCAACCGCGTCTCGGCTTCAACTGGGACGTAAGAGGTAACGGAAAGACGGACATTCGGGGAGGCTTCGGACTGTTCGCGGATGCGTTTCCCGGTGCGCTGATCGAGAACCAGTATTTGACGTTCCCGGATAACTACAACGCGTTTGTTGAGTCGGGAAACGTGGCCGAAGGAGCAGGCAGTGCGCCGGCCTTCGCGCAGGCATCCTATAACGTTCTCACAACCGGGTTTTCCAGCGGGCAGAGCGCCAATCAGATTGCGGCATCGCTGCCAGTGGGCTCACCATTCTTCGCGCCCGCTCATTACATCTCTCCCCAGCATGAAATAACTCCAAAATATGCGGAGTGGAGCCTGCAAATTCAGCAGCAGCTTAGCCCGTCGGATGCTCTGATCCTTTCCTACGTGGGAAATGATGGCTACGATTTGGTCAGCTACGATTACGCCATCAATGAGAGCCTGGCCGGTAATGCTTATACGCCATCGTCGGCCTACAGCAGTTTTGAGGGTGTGCCTGTGAATCCGCCCGATCCGGCTTTTGGACAAATGGGAATCATCAACGACAATGCAAGGTCGGGCTATAACGGGGCTTACATTCTCTACAAACATGTCGACCGGCGCGGCCTCACATCAGACATCTCTTACACCTATTCGCACGCCCTCGACGATGTTTCGAATGGTGGCCAGGATGAGACCTTTAACGGCAACGGCCTGCCTTATCAGATCGTGCCGAATCATACCAGGCAACTGATGTATTCCAACGCCGATTATGATATCCGCAACAATTTCCTCGTCGATCTAACCTATATTGAGCCATTTCACTTCCACAATAGATTTACTGAGTTCGGAGCAGCAGGCTGGACCATCGCCGGCAAGGGTTACTGGCGTTCCGGTCTCCCGTTCACCGTATTCAATAACAATGCTGCAAACGATCTCTATAACGGAACGGGGAACTATTACGTCCTGGCCGACGAGCTGAACAATCACTTCAACCACTCCTGTAACTCTTTCCTTCACCCCTGCTTTCAGGGTCAGTTCTTTAATGGCTCCGGTGTATCTACCGCTGACCCCTACAACGACGCACCGCAAACCAATTTCGGCAATGTGCCGCGCAATGCGTTTTACGGACCGCACTACGCAGACGTTGATCTGAGCCTTTATAAGAATGTGATCGAGGTGGAGGGTTTGCAATTTAAGGTGGGCACGCAAGCTTACAATCTGTTCAATACCGCCGCTTTTGCGGCGCCGGCCAACGATGCGTCATTATCAAACCTGGGTCAGATCACGAGCGACGTGGTTCCTCCTACCGGCCCCTACGGCTCGTTCGGGTCCACGAGCTTTGGCCGCATCGTCGTGGTCACCGGCAGGCTGGTTTTTTAGAGCTTCTCGCGCATCCGGCACTTCGAGTTTTCGAACTGTTTGCCTTCGATGGTCGGCGGGGCAGGGCTTTATCTCGGCTTCGCATCCGCTTGGGACTGCCGTCATCCTGTCTATAGGAGTCAGGGTCTCACGTTCCATTTATCGCTCATGCTCGTCCCCCACGCTGTCGGGTATTTCGCTTCAGGTCATCGCATATGAAACAGTTGTCATTAGCCCTGGGAGTTGTCGTTCTCGTTGTGTCGGCGTCCTGCTTCGGCCAAACGGATCGGCCGGCCCCGGCCGGCCCCGTAGCCTTAACGGTACGATTGCCTAACCCGGCACAACAGATTCTCTATGTGGATGAGGTGATGCCGGTCGGGCCGGGGCCCTTGACGCTTTACTACCCAAAATTCATTCCCGGAGATCACGCGCCCGACGGTCCCGTCGATGCAATGATGGGGCTGGAAATCACGGCTGCCGGCAAGAGGATCCCCTGGCTCCGCGATGAAGTGGACATGTTCACGTTCCACTTGACGGTCCCGACCGGTGTCGATCAGATCGACATTCGCTTTCAATTCCCGGCGCGCGAAAGGGTCACCCCAAACCTGATGGGTCTTGAGTGGAACGATGTAGCGCTGTATCAGGCCGATTACCCGACCAGGGTTCAGATATTCAAACCCACAGTTGTAATCCCTGCCGGCTGGCGTTACGCAACTGCGCTGACAACGAAAGAAAGCAGTGGCGGGCGCATTACGTTCGAGCCCGTGCCCTTCAACACCCTGGTGGATTCAACTGTGATCGCCGGGGAATATTTCCGCGAGCTTGATCTCACCCCGGCCGGCTCGTCGGTGCGCCGTTATCTCGACATGGTAGGTGACAGCGCGGCGGCGCTTAATATTTCTGATACGCAGCTTGCTGGTTATCGTCATCTGGTCGAGCAGGCAGAGGCGCTGTTTCGGTCCCACCACTACGATGACTATCACTTCCTTCTAACGCTAAGCGATTATGTCTCGAAGGGTGGTCTTGAGCACCACCAATCGAGTGACGATCGCGCACGTGGCGGCGCGAAGATGTTTGCCGATGCCGACCATTTCATGCTCGATGGCTCTCTGTTACCGCATGAATACACCCACTCGTGGAACGGGAAATTCATGCGTCCGGCAGAACTGTGGCAGCCGAACTTCGAGAATCCCCAGCACGGGAAGATGCTGTGGGTGTATGAGGGGCTCACGGTCTACCTCGGCGACATGCTGACGGTGCGAAGCGGGTTATGGTCGCCGGATGTATGGCGTCAGGCGGTGGCCTACCGGGCTGCGGACATGGAGCACCGCACAGGCCGCCAATGGCGGCCGCTGATCGACACCACCATCGGAGCGCAGGTGGTCTACGGCTCGCCGAGCGCCTGGTCGAACTGGCGCCGGCAAACCGATTTTTATCGCGAAGGGCAACTGCTGTGGCTCGCCGTCGATATGAAACTCCGAACGCTGAGCCACGATCGACATTCGATTGACGATTTTGCTCAACGCTTTTTCGCAATCGACAATGGCAGCTTCGTTACTCATACCTACACCTTCAACGACGTAGTCGACGCCTTGAATGCGGTCGAACCGTACGACTGGGCGAGCTTCTTTCACAATTGGCTGGATGGCGTGGGGGAACAGGTGCCGCTGCTATCGGGCATTGAGGCCAGTGGCTGGCGCCTCGTCTATTCCGATGAGCCCACCGGATATCAGAATGCAGTCGAGAATGTCGGTGAGGAGGAACTCAGCAGATCAGGTGTCAACGCAATGTTCTCGGTAGGCTTGTTCCTCGATCGCGAGGGCAAGGTTGAGGACGTGTTGTGGAACGGACCGGCTTTTAAGGCCGGGTTGGCACCGGGTATGGAACTTGTAGCCATCGATGGCCAACCGTACAGCACCAACCTGTTGAGAAGCGAAATCGCTCGGGCGCAGAAGAACAGGAATCCGCTGCGAATCACGGCGAAGGGCGATGGCATCACCGCCGTCTACACAATCGATTACTACGGTGGGCCGAAGTACCCGCATCTGGTCCGAGTACCGGGCACGACCGATTATCTGCAGAAGATCCTATCGCCAAAGCCGTAGGGCAATGGCTCGGAGAGTTGCTGGTCTCAATGGCCAAGTGAAGCAGCCCGATGGTCAAGAATGACTCTCGCGGATGCTTTGTCGCCGACCCATTCGCCGACTTCTGAGCTGACTCTGCTGAGTCTCGGCCAGGTTTGGTGGCAGGGTGGTCTATCTCTTCGATCCGCTAACCGCTCCTGCTCTCGTCCTGCGAATTACCGAAAGGATCCCGATATCGTCGGGTCCGGCACTCCCCGAGAACCGACACCTCCCGTTGAGCAGAATCACGTCGCCCCGCGTCTGTCGAACAGAATCAAGCGATAAATGTCGCTAACTACCGTGCATCCGTTTGTAGCCGGAGGGTCCTTTTGTATATCGTCTCTGCCCATTGTTTCTCTCTGTATTGAGAGCGATTGTACTGCTCGAGCCTGATCTGCAGCATGTCCATCGTTTCAGGAGTATTTATTCGTGGCAAGATCAAGTTATAAGTTAATGCTGATGGCGATGCTTGTCAGCGGGCTCCTTGTGCCATCCTTCCCTGTGAACGCTTACGGCGAATCGGCTCGTAGTTTGTATCGGGATGGTCAAACAGCAGAAGTCCGGAGCGACGTGATTGCAGCCTATGAGGCCTATAAAAGAGCCCACGACCTCAACCCTGGGGAGATCCGTTACCGTACCGCCTACGAGCGGCTCAGAGCAGCTGCAGCAGCGGCATACGTGAAACAGGGAGAGCAGTTTGCGGCGCACGGCTCTCTGGCGCCAGCTCTCGCCGCTTTCCTCAAAGCTCTCGACATCGATCATTCCAACGAAGTTGCTGAATCTGATGCTCGCAGGCTGGAGAGCCAGCTGGAGCATACCGGCAACGCGGAGAACAATGCGCCGGCAGCAACAGACTCCGCCTATGATCCGCAGCCGCCGACTCGCCTGGAGATTGCGGCGGCCGGGCCAGTGACCCTCCATTTGATAGAGGACAGCAGGATTGTGTACCTGACTCTGGGCCGCCTTGTTGGTGTGAATGTCCTTTTCGACCCGCAGTATTCCTCGCGACGGATCCAGATCGATCTGGCCAGTATCACTCCGTACGAGGCGCTGCAGGTTCTTGCCAAAGTCTCCGGCACATTTTGGATGCCTGTTACGCGGAACACGATCTTCGTCGCGCAGGACAATCGCGCTAAGCGTACGGAGATCGCCGAACAGGCGCTGGAGGTCTTCTATCTAAAAAATGTTTCTCAGCAGAATGACTTCACGGAGATCCAAACCGTGCTACGAAACCTCTTTCAGGGTGCAAGGATCAATGGCGTAGCCAGCGACAACGCGATTGTTATGCGAGGAACGCCGTCGGAACTGCAGCTCGCAAAGATGCTGATCGCTGGGCTCGATGAACCGAAGCCGGAAGTGCTGGTCGATATCACGGTGATGGAGGTTAGCCACGACAAAATGCGCGAGATTGGACTCTCTCCGCCCACTTCACTAACCGTCAACTCCGGATCCCCTCAGACACTGAATCAAATCGGCCACACTTCGGCCTACAGCATCACCATCGGCCAGGCCGCAGCCGAGTTTCTTCTGACGGACTCCGATACTCGAATCCTGCAGAATCCCCGTCTGCGAGCGCTTGACGGACAGAAGGCCGACCTCAAACTTGGAGAGAAGCTTCCTGTGGCCACCGGTTCGTATACTATCCCGACCTCGACCACCGCCGCGGCCGCGGAGACTCAGTTTCAGTATCAGGACGTTGGCGTGAATATTGAGATGACACCCGCGGTCCACGGGGACAAGGACGTGACTCTTAAGCTGACGGTCGAACTCTCTGCCGAGAACGGAACCGAGCCTCTCGAAGGAATCAATGAGCCAATCATTAGTCAGGAGAGAGCGGATCAGGTGGTCCGTCTGAAGAATGGGGAATCAACAATCCTGGCGGGGTTGCTGCAGAAGCAGGTCAGTCAGAGTGTCAGTGGGTGGCCGGGACTGGGCGAAATCCCCCTGATGAAATATTTCTTCACCACGCAGCAACATGAAGTGAAATCGGACGAGCTCATCTTTCTGATTACGCCGCATGTTGTACGTGCTCCAACATTCAACGAGAACGTCAGCCGCGAAATCGACACGGGAACCGAAGCCGCCATACAACTGCGCCAGGCTCCCGCAGAGACTCTTTCTAAGTCCCACCCATGAATCGAGCCGCCCCGCATGAAGAGAAGCTCGCGAATGACTGCTACTGTCCTTTTCACTATTGCATCTCTCGCGGCATGTGGCGTCGCGCAGCCGCCGCCGGCAATGGCTGGGAATCCCGGTCAGGCGAGCAGCGCGTTGACTATAGGTAGAACCGAACCTCACGTTCCGAGCGAGAGCAGGGAAGACACCGCCCCGATCCAACTTGCACCCGAGAAGATCACCCGCAGTTTCCACCTCCGCATGGACGAACGCCAGCTGGTCCCTCAGGTGTTGAGCGCCTATGGCATCCGCGCAATCGTCGACCAAACCGTCCCGAGCAGGGGGATCCGGTTTGATGTGGAAGACGCTGCTTTCTCGAACGCGCTCCGGCTGGTTCAGCTGGCGACCGATACGTTTGCGGCCCCACTTGATGCACACAGCGTACTGGTTCTCTCCGACACAAAAGAAAATCGAGCAAAGTACCAGCCGCTGGTCGCAAAGATTCTCTATTTCCCGGGGATCACAGATACAGAACTCACCGACATGCAAAGCATCGCCCGGAATCTTCTGGGTGTGGAGCATGCAACGGTACATCTCGGCCAGGGCTCGATTACTGTGCGCGCCCGTGAATCCGAACTGAAGGCGCTGGGGCGAATCTATCAGGAACTGCACGCCGGACAGAGCGAAGTGCAGATCGACATGCATGCCTTTGAAATCGACCATGTCAGTCAAGACGATGCCGGCGTTATTTTGCCCGGTTCAACGAGCGCCTTCAATCTCCGGTCCGAGGCCAACGGTGTTCTCACGGGCAATGCCGCCCTGGTTCAGGAGATTGTCTCGAGCGGCGAAGCATCAGCCGGAGACTGGCAGAAAATCATCGCCATTCTGGCTGCGTCAGGCGCTCTGTCGGGAACCGTGTTCAACAATCCTTTTGTTATATTCGGCGGCGGTCTCACCGAGTCGGGTGTGGAGTGGAACACATCATCCGCGAACATGTTGCTGAATCGTTCCGAAGTGAAATCGCTGAACCAGATCCAATTGCGTGTGACGAACAGCGAGGAAGCAACCTTCCGTCTCGGCGAACAATATCCGGTCATGATGGGTACTTATTCCGTCCTCAGCGGCGTAGCGGAATCGTCTGCCCAAACCACCCCGCAGGTACAGTACGTCGATCTGGGCCTTACGTTGAAGGCAAAACCCTTCATTGAGGATTCCGGTAACGTTCTTCTTCACGTCGATCTAAACTTGGATTCCCTGGCAGGAACGAGCCTCAATGGAATTCCAGTCCTGACCAATCGTCAGTATTCGGGAGTTGTTTCGGTTCACGGCGGAGAAAGTGCTCTGCTGGTCAGCGCCATGTCGAAGCAGGATTCACGGGAACTGACCGGGGTTCCCGGCCTGAGCAACGTCCCCGGATCCGGCGATGCAACGAATCGCCAGGATATGACGGATACCGCAGAACTGGTGGTCCTGATTACTCCGCATATTGTGCGGTCTGCAAGGCAGGAAACCGTGAGCGAAATCGCCTTTCCGGGAACAGGAGAGTGAGATCCACCGTTGAACGGCGCCGATGTATGGTGGAAGATCTGAGCATCATGGTCTGCGGCTACAAACCGAATTCAGCCTCTTCCATTCGAGGATCCGCATCACCACCGATGTTCGTCGTTCTCGGCCCGTCGAGGATCGCCGATATTCATCGCTCCTGTTCCTGGAACTAAGAAACACTGGTTCCCAGCGCCGTCCGCGGAAAAGCTAATAACAGGCTCGGGCATGGACAACATGAAGGCCAGCCTGTCCGGACGCGAGTCCCTGAACGGCGCGGCCGAACCTGGACGCGATCTCCTGAAAGTTGGTGTCTTCAATGGTACAAAAGCCGTGCGAGCGAAGAATCGCTGCAATGTCAGGCGGTTCGAAACGGCTGACCGAATGTTCATTCATTTGCCTAAGCTGTTCGGTCCGCTCCTTTTCTAATTGCCTTAGCTCCTCTGAGAACGCCTGGGGAGATTGCATGTAATCGAACACCACCTCTGAGTTCTGGATTGACGCCATGAAGTCCAGAGTGCCGCCGATAGCATCCTGTGTCAGATAGGGTACGACGCCGAGCCAGGTGAAAAACGCGGGCGAGTTCTTCTGAAAGCCCGCATCGACAAGGGTCTCTCCCAAATCATCCCGCTCGAAATCGACTGCCACGAAAATGAGCCAGGGCGGAAGTGCGAGTTGAGCTTCAGCCAGGCGCTGACGCTTCCATGTCTGGGTCGCGGGGTGGTCGACCTCATAGACGAGGATCTGTCGTGTGCCATGGGGATTCCGCAGGGCAAAAGTGTCGAGTCCAGCGCCAAGGATGACGATTTGCCGAATCCCTCTTTCGACAGCTCCTGATAAAGCATCTTCTGCAATCCGGCTTCGCGCGGCGGTGAACAAACGTCCGATGCTGGCCAGGGGGTGTCGGTTGGCAAGTTCAAGCACGTTCTTTTCGTCCTCGCCCAGAATCTTCATAGCAAATGGGTCGCAGAGGATTGAGGCATGATCGAGCACCTGGTGAGCAGCTCGTTGTCGGGCGACCATCAAGGCTGTTCGGCTGGGCTGATTTGGCTTCATGATCGAGGGATCCTCTTCAATTCATCGCAGGGGTGCCGTGTGCGACTGGCCCGGGCGCACAGGTATCTTCCATTCGGCTCGCTAACTGGATCGGACCAAATGGCGGAAAAGCCGATCAATGATCCTTTCTACGTCCTGCATCAGTGTGCGCTCATAGAATCAGCCATTGTAATGATGCAGAATGGAAGGATCGACCTCTCTGGCGAATTGAATGCTCCCTGATGCCACCCAAAAGCCAGGGTAGGGAACGAATGCTGCTCACGCCAAACTATCATCGAATGGAGAATGCGTCCCGTTGGTTCACCATGACTTTAAATGCCCCAGGCGTATCGATCACTGAGCCATTCCAAATTCGCATCGTTGCTGGCTGGTTCTCAATGGGATCTGACGCCGGTCAGAGTGTGGAAGCCCCTGTTCACCGCGTCTGGCTCGATTCCTATGCGATGGCGGCGACCCAAGTTACGGTTCAGGAGTATGCGCGATCTCTGGACGCCACCGGGAACCTGCCGCCCCCATACTGGAGCGATCCTAACTTCTCTCATCCTCAGCAACCTGTGGTGGCGGTGTCGTGGTTTGATGCTGTGAACTATTGCGAGTGGCTTTCGTCGGTGACCAGCTCGCACTATCGTCTTCCCACAGAAGCCGAATGGGAGCGGGCTGCGCGGGGCGGCGCTGAAGGGAGGTTATTTCCCTGGGGCAATGATCCGCCAACCTCGCGCACGGCCTACCACAGTCGTTGGAGAACCGGTCCTGAGCCAGTCGGGCAATCACAGCCGAATGGCTTCGGATTATTCGACATGTGCGAGAACGTGCATGAGTGGTGCAGCGACTGGTATGAGCCCGGCTATTATGCGATTTCACCTGATCGTAATCCGCAGGGACCGGGAAAAGGCACGAGAAGAGCCTCGCGCGGAGGTTCCTGGCGGCACCAGATCAAGATTTCACGATGTTCGGCACGTTCCAGCATCCCGCCGGAATTCAAATACGCAGACTATGGTTTTCGGATCGTTTGTGACAGGGCTCGCTGACATAGCGTGACCATATTCTTCGGACAGCGCTGTGGCGGAGCGCCGAATATAAGGCCAGTAGTCACGGTTGAACTGGGAGGGGCTCTCGTAACCAACCACGACGCTGGCGGCGACGGCAGTTGGCAGGACACAGGCAGATCGATCGTTGCGAGAAGCGGTTGGCCCGGTCCGCAGCAAAGCTCCTTTTCACCGATCAGCAAGCGTCTGCTTTTCCGGACCGTTACAGCCATGCTCGGCTTATAGATGCAGTGCACAGACTGGTTGGGACGGATGCGGCGGTGCAGCGGCAATTCGGGAAGAGCGGTCTGCTGGTTCCGGCGGCTGAGAAGGAAGCGAGCGCTGTCCTGCAAAGAAATCTATCGCGTCAGACTTTTGGGCCAGCTGAGGAGTGGAATTCGTCCGGCGCTCCAAACTGCTCCAATAATTCCGCCTGCGATTTCGCTTTCCAATAGCGGGTGAAATTGTCGAGGGACGAGAAGCTGCGGCTTCGCATGCGGTCGATGTACAGTGTTCGGCGCAGATGATCAACCTCGTGCTGCAGGATACGCGCGTACCATCCGGTCGCCTCAATGTGCACAGGCTCGCCCGTATGGTCGAGTGCGTCTACGGCAACTTTCCGAGCCCGCGGAACCATCGCCGTAAACCCTGGCAGGCTAAGGCAGCCCTCAAAAAAGAGCACGTCGGGAGCGGACAAGAGCGTCAGCCGCGGATTTACCAGCACTTGAAACGGCACCGGTTTCCGCTCCCGCTCGTTCAATTCCTGCTCCGATAGGTTCCTCTGATACTCGGCTTTATCCTCAATAACGGCCAGCTGCAACGGCAGGCCGACCTGTGGAGCGGCCAGGCCGACACCTGGAGCATCGCCGAGCGTTTCCCGCATGTGCTCAATCAGGTCGCGAATGCGCGCGCTGCGGATCTCGTCGACCGATAAGGCGCGCACCGATGTCCGAAGCACAGCCTCCCCCACGCTGACGATCTTCAGCCGCATCGGATCTCTTCTCCTCAACTTACCTTAGCAGCCGGCCCTGACGATGGATCCCCTGTGGCAAGAGTTGACCTCCTGCACTCCGCGGTTCTCTTCCTGTAGACCGACGGCGATGCGATCCCAGCCGGAATCTCAGTGTGATTCGCGAAGGACCTCGGCACCCCTCCTGCCTCTCAGAAAATCGAAATCTGCGCCGAGATCGGCCTGCAGCACATGCTTCACATACAGGCTCTCGTACCCGCTGCTTCGAGCCGGAGACGGCGCTCTCCATTCTGACCGTCTCCGCGCAAGCTCATCGCTCGATATTGCGAGTTCCAGCCGGCGTTGCGCCACATCCAGTTCGATCAGATCCCCGTCCTGAACGAGAGCCAGAGGTCCGCCGACGGCTGCTTCCGGACAGACATGCAGAACCACCGTGCCGTAAGCGGTTCCGCTCATCCGCGCGTCCGAGACCCTGACCATATCCGTCACGCCCTTCTGCAACAGCTTTTTCGGCAAGCCCATGTTGCCTACTTCCGCCATGCCCGGATATCCTTTGGGCCCGCAGTTCTTCAGCACCAGAACGCAGTGTTCGTCCACATCAAGATCCGGGCTGTCGATTCTCGACTTGTAGTGCTCGATGTCCTCAAAGACCACAGCACGCCCGCGATGCCGCAGCAGATGCGCAGAAGCAGCCGACGGTTTAAGTACCGCCCCGTCCGGAGCCAGGTTGCCGCGCAGGACTGCGATGCCGCCGCCATGGGTCAGGGGCCTCTCCCAGGAGCGGATCACTTCCGGATTCCAGTTGGGAGCCTCCCGGCAGTTTTCCCATACCCTTTTCCCATTCACCGTAAGAGCGTCTCGGTGTAGCCGATCCTGCTCGCCCATGCAGCGCAGGACGGCGGCCAATCCGCCTGCATAGTAATAATCTTCCATCAGATAACTTCCGGAAGGTTTGAGATTGACAATCGTTCTCACGTCGCGGCCCATGCTATCCCAGTCGTCAAGGGTGAGCGGTACGCCGATACGGCCGGCAATGGCAATCAGATGAATCACTGCGTTGGTCGACCCTCCCAGCGCGGCATTCACCCGAATCGCATTCTCAAAAGCTTCTCGCGTGAGGATCCGCGACATTTTCCGGTCCTTGTGAATCATCTCCACGATGGTGCGCCCGGCCATATGCGCGAGCGCCCAGCGACGGGAGTCCGCCGCCGGAATCGCACTACCCTGCGGCAGCGTCAGGCCCAGCGCTTCCATCATCGCCGCCATCGTCGATGCCGTCCCCATCGTGTTGCAGTGCCCAATGGAGCGCGACATGCACGATTCCGCCTCGAGGAAACTCTGCTGACTCATCCTGCCGGCGCGAAGATCCTCGCTGAATTGCCACAGGTCTGTTCCCGATCCGATCTCCCTGCCTTCGAACTGACCGTTCAGCATCGGTCCTCCGGGCATCACCAGAGCCGGAAGGTCGCAGCTGGCCGCGCCCATCACCAGCGCGGGCGTGGTTTTGTCGCAGCCCGTCATCAGCACCACGCCGTCAATCGGATTGCCCCGGATTGACTCCTCGACATCCATGCTGACGAGGTTCCGGAACAGCATCGCCGTGGGACGCATGTTGCTCTCGCTCGTCGACGTCACCGGAAATTCGAGAGGCACCCCTCCGGCCTCCCATACGCCGCGCTTCACGCGCTCCGCGAGCTCTCGCAGATGCGCGTTGCAGGGCGTCAGTTCAGACCACGTGCTGCAGATCCCCACCACCGGGCGGCCGTCGAAAACGTGATCCGGCAGCCCCTGATTGCGCATCCAGCTTCGATGAATAAAGCTCTGCTTTGTCAGTCCTCCAAACCAGGCCGCAGATCTGAACTTATTTCCTCCCATCAATCCTCCACCCGGTGTTTTTGGCAAGCCGCTTCTCAGGCAACATCTCGTTGTGCAGCTGCTGCGGCATTGGCCTTCCCGCTGATCTCAAACAACGAATTGCACAGCGAAGAACATGTTAACGCGGAAGCTGTGGCCGAAGGCCAGCCCGAGGAAGGACGAGACGCCGGCTTGTGACACTGTGGATCAGAAAGTCTCTCTTTTCCTCTGGCCAGTACTTTCGTTCTCGATCTTCATTGCGGCTCGGTCCAGAGTGTTTCGTAGGGGGCCAGAGTCGTCCTGGCGGAGATGGTGCGGCGGGTGATCCGGTCGATGGCAGGAGCGCGGAACGAACACGGCTGCGGCCGTGAGGTCGCGTTGATCACAAACAGGCTTCGGTCGGTACGCGGCACCGCCAGCACGCCATCCGGCAGAAGCCCTGCCAGCGGACTGCGGATGGATGGGCAGGCAGTGGTGAGGAGCGTGAGAAAACTGTCATCGGCCGGCCAGAAGCCGAGCTTGATCACCTGACCGCGGCCCAGCCTGCGCAGGGTGGCTGCAGCATGGCCATCGACGATTCTCTGATCGCTTGAAAATACGGCGATGATCTTCGTATCCTGCGCGGTGATTTCCAGATATTCCATGTAGCCGTCGAGAGCGACGGGCGAGCGGCCGCTGAGAGGATCGTTCCAGCTCACTGAGAATTGTTGTTTATTTCCTCTTTCGGGCGATCCGGTCCAGCGCACGGTGCGCGCCAGCACCCCGGTAAGGGCGGCCAGGTTGGCAGCGAAGCCGTCGCCGCGAAAGATGCCGTTGGTATCCATGTAAGCGGTGAATGGAGTCACAATCAGCGTACCGCCCTGCAGCACGTACTGGTGCATCGATTCGACCGCCGCATGATTATCAAAAGCCGTGGCGGCGGCCAGAACCAGCAGATCGTATTTTTTCAGGTTCTCCAGGTGTTCGGCCCGGGCTGTGTTGATGGTGTCCGTTCCGATGCCGAGACGGTGCAGGGCAGCGAAGGTATCCGTAAAAACCGAGCGGCTGCCGGGAACGGTGGGATAGATTTCGAGGGCGGCGCGATTGTCGAGGTCGGTGAGGACCACGGCGCGGCTGTCTACCGGATGCGCCAGCAGGGTCGGCCCCCACTTCTCGAAGAATAAGCCTAACTCCACGGCCCATTCGACGTCCGGCTCGAAATGACCGGACCAGTCCAGCAGCCCACCCCAGTGCGGCCAGTGGCCGCCGCGCCAGCGGTTGCCCGACCAGTACATCATGCCGCACGCACCAAAGGCCGCCAGCTGCAGGTCCCACATGCGGAACTGTTCCCGACTCGGTGCAGGGTCCCACATCGCAGTTCCTCCCGCCACGCCGATGCGGGTTTCAGTCACGATAAAGCGGTCCTTGCCGTAACACGACCGGTGCATATCGAACTGCCACGGAGTGTCCCTCCAGCTCTCTGGCTTGTCGGTTGTACTTTGGTAGTAGTTGAGGCCGGCGATCGACATGAACGACTGTGCTTTCGGATCGTCGGCAATCGCCGTCCACAGGGGATTCCAGTCGGTGAGAATCCACTGCTGTGCGCCCGCTGCGCGGATCAGCGAAGCCTGCTCGGCGAGAAAATCGAGAATCGTATCGCGGCGGAAATGATACGCGGCCAGCGAAAGCGCGGGCAGTTGCTCATGCACCGATGGGCCGCCTTCGACGCCCCGTCGTGGCTGGGGTACTTCGTCGAACGACTGAATCCTCATGCCCCAGTCCACCAGGTCCAGCTGCTCGTTGAACTCTGCGGGGGTATGAAAGGTCTTTTCGAGCCACTCGCGCCACGCACGCTCGCAGGCTGCGTTGTAACAGATCATCGATTCGACAAATTCGATCTCGTTATCCAGCTGCCAGCCGATTACCGCCGGATGATCGTGAAACTCATTTGCCAGGGCCTGAATGTAACGCCTGCAGGCCGCGCGATAGAGTGGGTGATTCAGACAGGGCGATTTGCGGCTCATGGGATCCGATGGTCCCGCTCCCGGCTCGAGAACGACTAATATCTCCGGATGAACCGCGCCCAGCCACTGTGGCGGGATGTAAGTCGAGGTTCCCAGAATCGCGGCGATACCGCGCCGGTGCATCTCATCGAGAAAATCGTGCAGCCATACGAAGTTGAACTGGCCTGGACTCAGTTCCAGGTTACCCCAGCTCGATTCGCCCACCCGCGCCAGGTTCATGTGGCAATGCTCGAGCAGATCGAGAATGACTTTGTTCTGGCCGCCCCCCTCGATTTCTGGATACACGGAGGCGCCGAAGAGGAAGCGCTCAGTGGCAGGCGAGCTGGCCTGCGACCAGCCGCTCAGTCCTGAGAGCCCGCCCCACGCCGGCGTTACCAGCGCCGCTGCCTTCAGGAAATCACGCCGCGTCTGCATTTTCCTCCGTGGCGCTAGTCAGTTCTTCGCGCTCTCACCAATCCGTTGCTGTGGGTGCAGGCAATACCATGCAACTCAGGTGGTAAACCACACCGACCATCGAACGTTAAGGTTATGCCGGTTGCGATGTCAAGGTGACTCGCACAAAATGCGCGAGCCACCCCAAACTAGCCGTGTTGCATACTCAACGCCTGCGGTTCGAGATTAACTTCGCTTCTGCGAGTCCGTTTGCGAGATCAGATCGAGCCCAACTGTCTGAAGGTGGGTGCGCATAGCCTGCTCGGCAATATCCGGATCACGCCGGCGAATTGCCTCCAAAATGATTCGGTGCTGCTGGATGGCGATACGCGGATTGGGGGTGCTGCGGCCTGTGAGTTTGCGGCTGCGCAGCAGCAGCGGCGACAGAAAACGGGCGACATCCTGCAGAACATGATTGCCGGCGGCCTGGACGATCGCTTCGTGGAACAGATAATCGTAGCGCACGAGGTTTTCGCGGTCGTCCGGGCGCTTTTCCTGCGCCACTACCGAGGCCTCCATGGCCGCCAGCTGCTTGTCATTGCGGCGCGCTGCCGAAAGCGCCGCCGCGGTAGGCTCGATCATCTTTCGTACTTCCAGGAGTTCGATCAGATCAATGTTGCGCGCGTCCAGATCCACCTGCGAAGGCCAGCCGCCGGAGAGGCCGGCCCGCGACTTGATGAAGGTTCCATCGCCGTGACGGCTGTCCAGCACGTCAAGGATTTGCAATGCCTTGATCGCTTCTCTGACCGACGGCCGACCGACGCGGAATTCCTGAGCGAGAGATCGCTCCGATGGAAGGCGATCACCGGGTTGCATATTTCTGCTCTCGATGTACTGGCGCAGGTGATCGAGTACTTCGGATGGTTCATTCGCCTGGACGCGTTTAGCTGGCATGATTTGCGGGCCTCGGTTTCCTGGATTATCGCAGCATCGACAGGTCGGCTGGGCACAATTTACGCCTCCATCAAAGCGATCACCGTTCCTAATGGCCCGAAGCCATCCAGCCGCCATCAACCGTAAGCACGGCTCCTGTGATGAACGAAGCCTGTTCCGAGGCCAAAAAAAGTATGGCATTGGCTATTTCTACCGGTTCGCCGATGCGCCGCAGGGGGTGGGCCTGGGCAGCCTTCTGCTCACCATCTTCGGTGCTGGCAAACCACCGCTCGAGCATTGGCGTGCGGATGTATCCGGGACAGATGGCGTTGACGCGAATGCCGTCCGGTCCGTGATCGATGGCGAGCGCTCGCGTGATGCCGAAGATGCCCGCCTTGGTTGCGTCGTATGCGGCACAGCGCGGCCAGGACACAAAAGCATGCACCGATGAGATATTGATGATCGAGCCGCCTCCGCGCGTCCGCATCGTCGGTATGCAGTATTTGGAAAACAGGAAGACGCTGGTCAGGTTCACGGAGACGTGGCGATCCCAATCTTCGCGGCTTTGCTCCTCGATGGTGCCGTTGATCTCAACGCCGACGTTATTCACCATTACGTCGACCGCGCCGAACTGCTCTGTAGCCCTGGCGACAGCTTCGCGGACGCAAGCCTCATCCCCGGCATCGCCGTGGACGACGAGAGCCTTTGTAGCGTAGCCGCTCCGCTCCGCTACCTCGTGAGCGCCTTGCGCATTGATATCGAACAGGACGACGGAATAGCCCTCCGTCAGGAATCGCATAGCGGTTGCGGCGCCGATACCCGAGGCCGCTCCAGTCACGATCACCGTTTGCTGCTTTCGCACAGTTCTCCTTCGCAAGCTCGATTTTGAAAGCCGCATGCGGTCGCCGCTGCCCCTTTGCGCTCGTTCGCAGACGAAGGGGGGCGCCCGGATGCAAGCTGAAAGCATAGGCCATGCCAACGCACGCCTGCAACGAGATCGCTCCAGCCATGTTGTGGTATACCACTGGACAGTACTTGTAGTCCATTACCAGGAGTGTGGCTGCAGCCGCGGCTGGCGTAAGGACTGTGAAGAGAAGCTATGGATCGGACCTGAGCCATGCGAATGGTCATCTTACTGGTGCGCGGGTCCTCGCCTGATGATGACACGGTAGTCGATTGGTAAGGGAGAGAAAGAATGAATCGGCGGGCGTTCCTGGAAGTTCTCTGTGCTTCGATTGCCGCAGCCGGATGGACATCGCCGGCCAAAGCAGAGCTTGCGACAGGTGAGGTAGTCTCGAGTTTCAACTTTGGATCCGATGCGGAAACTGCAGAGCAGTCGCTACGGTCGGCGGTGAGCACATCGATCACCGGTGATTGGCGCATACGGCTCGATTCGGCCGATGTTGGAGTCGACGGGAGATGGTTCCAATCTGTCGATGGATTTTCAGACATTATTCCGTTACCCGGTTCGACCGACGAGCACCACTTCGGTCGTAAAAACGACGAGATTGCGCGGCAGCACCTGACGCGGGCGTATTTGTTCACAGGGCCTGTATGGTACGAACGCGACATTACTATCCCGGACTCGTGGCAGGCAAAGCGTGTGGTGTTCTTTCTGGAGCGCTGCCACTGGGAGACACGAGCATGGCTCGACGGTCTCCCGCTCGGGATAAGAAACAGCCTGAGCACGCCTCACATCTATGAACTTGGATTTGTCGGTCTGCCGCAGTTCGGCCACAGAGGGGCTGAGTTGCTTCCCGGACCGCACCGGCTCACCGTGCGAGTCGATAATCGCACCCAGGTCGATGTCGGTGAGTCATCCGCGACGACCGCGGAAGTGGGTGCAACCTGGAATGGCATCATCGGGCGCATGGAATTGCAGACATCCGATCGGGTCTGGATCGATCGGTTAATGACCTTTCCCCAGGCGTACAAGAAGCAGGTTAGCTTCAGGATATTATTGCGGAACGTAACCGGAATGAGATATTCGGGCAGGCTGGAAGCTAATATCTTTCGCATGGGTCAGAGCGGGCCCGGAATAAGTGTGACAAAACGGGTCGACGTCTCCGCAATGCCGGTCTCCACTCTGGAAGATAACATTGAATTAGGTTCCGATGCGGCGATGTGGGATGAATTTTCTCCCGCCCTTTTCGAAATTACTGTTTTGTTGGCGATCGACGAGGAACATGACAAGTTCCGGAGCAGCGCGACGAGTCTATTGGGGCTGCGCGAGATCTCCACGTCGGGCAGACAGATCAGGCTGAACGGAAATCCCATGTTCTTTCGTGGAACAGTCGACAACGGCACGTTTCCTCTCACCGGTTATGACCCGATGGATGTCGCGTTCTGGCGCGAAAGGCTGAGAATCTATCGTGACTATGGCCTCAACCACGTGCGCTTCCATTCCTGGTGTCCCCCGGATGCCGCATTCACCGCTGCTGATGAACTGGGAATGCTTTTTCAGGTCGCGAATCCAATGTGGATTCCGGATGGCAGAGTGTCGGCGGACGATGAGCGAATGGACTTCATTCGCGAGGAGGCCTTCAGGATTGTCGATACGTATGGCAATCACCCGTCCTTTGCCCTAATGAGCATGGGGAACGAAGAGGGATCCGGTCAGGATCCGTTCCTTGGCGGGTTAGTGCGCTCACTCCAGGAGCACGATTCGCGCCATCTTTATACCAGCACCTCGGCACCGGACAACATCCATCGGCCCGATAACTACTTCGTTTCGGCCGGACCCGGCTGGACGAATCTTCGCGGCGACCCGCGTTTTGAAAATGATGCACCGGACACCAGCACAGAATATGGGAGCTATGTGCGCGCCGCCGGGATCGATCGACCCGTGATCGCGCATGAGGTAGGGCAGTGGACGGTGTTTCCGAACTTCGACGAAGGCACAGACTACATCGGTCCATTGCAGCCTCGGTACTTCGAAGTCTACGGGGCTGCGCTGGCGCGCACTGGGCTGACGGCGTTCTCTCAGCCTTTTCGCCGAGCTTCGGGTCAGCTCACGGTTGCGCTCTATAAGGAGGAGATAGAATCGCTCCTGCGTACGCCGGATGTTGCTGGCTTCCAGCTTCTCGGGCTGACTGATTTTCCAGGCTTCGGTCCTGCCTTCATCGGCGTCCTCGATACGCTCAGCAAAACAAAAGGGCTGATTACCCCCGAAGAATTCCGCCGCTTTTCGTGCCCGACTGTTCCTCTGTTACGCATAGACAAGCGGGTCTGGAGAACTCGTGAGACGCTGATCGCGCGCCTGGATGTGGCACACTACGGACCCGCCGCGCTCAGGAACACGGAAGTGAATTGGACCGTCCGCAGAATGGATGGGGCCACGGAGACGTCAGGCTCACTGCCGGCTACGACCATCCCAAGCGGAGGTCTGACTCAGCTTGGAACAATGCGGATCGAACTCAGGCGACTTCCCGCTGCGGCGCAATACTCTATCGAATGCTCAGTGGGCAATTTCGCGAACGCCTGGAACATTTGGGTGTACCCGGAACAACTTCCCGTTTCGACCAGAGCAGTAACGATCGTCAATGCCTGGGACCGAACGGCCCACATCGCACTGCAGGATGGCAAGACAGTAGTGTTTCTTCCCAACCCGCAGATCCTCGACAGCAGCGTTCCGATGAGTTTCACAACCGTGTTTTGGGCGGCCGAGTGGTTTCCCGAACGCCACGAAACAATGGGCGTACTGTGCGATCCTCAGCACCCGGCGTTGAAGTTGTTCCCGACGCAGAGTCACTCCGACTGGCAGTGGTGGGAGTTAACAAGCAAGTCTCGGGCATTCGATCTTACCGCGGGACCTGCAGAACTTGAGCCGATTGTCCGCATCATCGATGATGCCGGCAGGAGCCGGCGGCTCGGTGCGGTCATCGAAGCAAAAGTCGGCCGGGGAAAGCTGCTGGCAACCTCATTCGATCTTGCCAGTGAGCCGCAAAAGCGTCTGGTGGCACGGCAGCTGCGAGCCAGCCTGCTGCGCTATGCAGAGTCGCGGCAGTTCGATCCAAAGACTGAATGCAGCATGGACTATCTCGACTCCATTTTCCGTAGTCAGGCTCATTGATGTGTGCGCAGGCACGAGAGACGAGCGGTGCGGTACTGGGTCACCACGAAACTGACCCATTCCAAACGGTGCGGAGGATAGTGGGTTGTAGCAGGTGCGGGCGACGCTCTCGTTACGACGTCTTGCCGAACGGAATAATGAAGACCGCCAGCGCAATCAGCGCCAGTCCTCTGCGGAGCAGGCTCCATGCGCGAGGCGGAGCACCCACCCATTCTCCTTTGCCCAGTCCCGATAAAACGCCAACGGCGATTGACACGGAGACGAGAATGGGCCAGCCGATCGTGCTTCCGCTGCGACCAAGCTGGGCTGTTCCGATTCCATAAAGGTAAAAGCTGCCGATCCACATGGCGCCCATCGCAAGCGACCATCCCCAGTTCGGGAAGCGATTCCCGGCGAAGAGCACGCGAAGGTTACGGCCGCGGAGGATGAGCCAAAAGCAATATGTGAGGTTTACGAGTCCGCCACAGGTGAAGAAGATGAGCCAGACGGCGTCGCTGGCAAATGCAGGCGACGCGCCCAGACGGCGCGCCGTGTCAATCGTGGTGGTTCCATATGCCAGGCCTATGTTCGGGAGGCACGACAAGGTACCTGAGACTACTGCCATGATCAGGCCGGAGAGGAACCTTGAGCGCGAGACCCCACTGGACTCCTGAGCAGACGATTGCCGGCGTGCACCTGCAACCGAGCACACCCAGATGCCGGCAATGGCAACGAGGGTTCCCACACTGATAACCAGCTTGCGGCCCTGGAACATCGATGCTCCATAAAACCACAGCAGGGGAACAAAGGTACCGATACTCGCGTTCAAACCCATGATGAGCGGATAGCCAAGCGTGAGACCCAGCATATCCATAGCCAGCCCGAAGAGTACTGCGCCAGCTCCCCATGCCAGACCGAAGCCCGCGAGGATGACGATCTCCCGGTGCGGAACGCTGGCAAAGATGGCCTTTGGTGCGGGCAGAACGAGGAACGTGAGAATCCAGTTGCAGACGATCATTCCGCTAAGCGAAAAGACCAGCCACATATGCTCCCATTTCCATTCGCGGGCGCGCGACATGGGCAGCAGGAAGATCCCCTGCAGAACGGCTGCGATAAGCGTGAGGGCGATACCGGTGACCATAGTCGAGTGAGGCTTTCGCTCCGAATCGCCCTTAAGTTCCTTTCAGCCGGCGCGTGGACGACCTAGTGCTGCAGCTGGTAATACCAAACGGGAATTTTCAGCACTCGCCCGATGAACTGTCAAGCAAAAAGCGAATCGGCCCGAAAGGGATTAAAGTCGCCGCCAGAATCAATATTTTGAGTTTTGAAAGTGGCATCGAATCCAGAGTGGCTGACCACTTGACAATAGTTGTAATCCAATGCCTATACTTGCCTGCCAAAGAAACGTCGAACGTGACCTGGTATTGCGTGAACATCGGGAGGTCTCATGACAAAAGCACTTCGAATCGTGGAATGTGTGGTCGTCCTGCTGCTTTTCGCGATCCCCAGATCCATTTTTGCGCAGGCGGCAGGTGCAAGCCTTACGGGAGAGGTAACGGATCCCGCTGGAGCCGCTATCCCCAGTGCCGCCCTGTCGCTAAAAAACGTCGGCACGAACCTGACACAGACTGCCAAAACCGACTCCCAGGGAGTCTACAGGATTGCGCCTCTCCCTCCGGGAACCTATACGCTGACCGTGAGCGCGAGCGGATTCTCGACTTACATTCAGCAGGGAATTGTCCTCACCGTGGGCCTCTCGGCTACTCAGAATGTAGCGCTCAAGGTAGGCACTGCGCAGCAGACCGTAAGCATTACAGCAAACGCTGAGCTGATTAACACAACCTCACCAGCTATCGGCATGACGGTCAATCAGGAGGCGGTGACCCAACTACCGCTCAATGGACGTGACCCCCAGTCGCTGGTATTTCTGGCCCCGGGAATCACCAACGGAACGTCATACGGCATCGCTGTTAATCAGGGAGACTTTACCTTTCCTCAGGAAACGGGAGCATCGTCGGGTGTCGGCGCGGGTCGAGCAGGCAGCACCTATTATTTACTGGATGGCGCTTCGAACAATGATGACTATGTGGGTCTGGCCGCACCATTCCCAAATGCCGACGCCACTCGCGAATTTCGTGTCATTACGAACAACTTCAATGCGCAATATGGATTTGCCCCGGGCGCGGTCGTCCTGATTGAAACGAAGTCGGGCACCAACAGCTTCCATGGTGGCGCGTGGGAATTCCTGCGCAACCAGAGCTTCAACGGTTCCAACTGGTTCTCCCATACCGTTGACCCGCTGCACCAGAACCAGTTTGGTGCCGACCTTGGAGGGCCTGTCTTCAAAAACAAGCTATTCTTTTTCGTGAATTATCAGGGGACGAGGGCAAGCACGGCATCGACCTCCGGTCTGGAATACACCTATACGAATGCCATGCTTAATGGAGATTTCAGCGCTGTTCCTGTAACGCTGAATGCACCCTTCCAAACAATCGGCGGAAAGCCCAACCAAATTAATCCGGCGCAGTTTAACCCGGCTGCCGTGGAAATCACAAAACTGGTCATGCCGGAGAGTTCTGATCCCAACGGGCAACTCTATTACACGACGGGTAAGCAGATTACCAGCTACGATGAGGCTACCGGCCGCATCGATTACACCCTCTCTCAGTCGCAGCGTATCTTTGCGCGAGCGTACATCAACTATTACAACGAAGATGGTTCCGGGGTTCCGGGGAATATCTCGACCTATGTGTCGCCGAATCCCGAGGAAGATTACAACGTTGCGCTCGGCCAAACCTGGATCATCAACCCAAGGCTGGTTAACGTCATCACCTTGTCCAATACGCAAATGGACTTCAGGATGAGCAGCCAGGCCCTCATGAGCAACGGTAAGCCTTTCTGCTGGTCGCAGTTCATCAGCGTCGGCGATCCTCCGGGACCATGCTCGACCGAAGGCTTCACGGTGGCGGGCAGTGACTCCTACTTTTACGGGCCGTGGGTCGAGCCCTGCAGCAACAATCATGGCAACGACGGTTTGTTCGATAGCTTCTCAGCTGCCGAAGGCCGCCACAATCTGTCGTTCGGGCTCAACTTAGTGTGGCGATGGATGGCCCAGGCCTGCAACTATCCGGCGCAACCCATCATTGATTTCAACGGCCAGTACACAAATTACGCATTGGCAGACTTCCTTCTCGGCGATATGGCTTCGATGTTACAGGGTGCCGGCGCCTTTGGAACCTATACCGACTGGCAGCCCGGGTTCTATGCAGAGGATCAGTTCAGGTTCCGTCCTAACCTCACCTTTGAGTTCGGCCTGCGCTGGGATCCCAACTTCCCCCTGGCTGTGGGCGACGGACGGGCGGCGACCTTTGTGCCGGGAGAACAGAGCGCTGTCTATCCGAATGCGCCGACCGGCCTCGTGTTTCCGGGAGATAAAGGAGTTGGCCCCGGATTGATGCGCACGACCTATGGCTACTGGGAGCCTCGCGTCGGAGTGGCATGGCAGCCGCACGCTCTGCCCCGCACCTCATTCCATATCGGATTCGGCATGTTCACGGCTCCGCAGATTATCTCGACTGACGACCACACGACGGAGAACAGTCCGTTCTCCCCGACCTTTACCCTGAATGGCACGCCGACCACTCCGCTTCCCCTGGATAATCCCTGGGCAGGATTTTCAGGGACCGGAGGGACGAGCCCCTTCCCGCCATTTGCTTCTTCGGCTTATAAGCCGTTGCCTTCCGTCACCTTTACTCCTGGCTTGTCCATCGCCGACGGGATCGATCCAAATGCGAAGCTCGGCATGACCGAGGCATGGAATGTCGCGGCCGAGCAGCAACTCGGTTCCGACACGATGGTTCGCGTCGCCTATGTAGGTAGCGAGTCCTATCATCAGCCGAACACCATCGATAAAAATCCGGGGATCTACACATCCGGCGGCGCTCGAACTCTGTATCCTGCGTTCGGCCAGATTCTATACAACGAAAGCGCCGGCACCGCGAATTACAACGGTCTGCAGGCTACGGTTGAGCACCACTTTTCGCATGGTCTGCAGTTCCAGTCAAACTGGACCTGGTCTAAGCTCATCGATACAGCGAGCAGCGCCAACATCGCGTTTGGTTATCAGCTGGCCTATAATCCCTTCGATCTCCGCCTCAGCCGCGGCATCTCCCTGGTAAACTTCCCATTTATCTGGGTAAGTAATGCGACTTATACGACGCCGGGCCTGTTGCGTCACAATCAGTTGATCCGGCAGACGCTGGGCGGCTGGGAAGTCAGCGCGATCATTACTTCTCAGTCGGGACAGTCGTTTACGGTCTACGGTGGATTCGGCAACAACAATTCTGAGTCCCTTCAGTATGGGGATCATGCCAACCAGGTGCCGGGCGTGGCATGGAAGGTCCGGCAGGGAGGCAAATCGCATTGGCTTAATAACTACTTTAATGTCAACGCATTTACCGAGAATCCGCCCGGAACCTACGGCAATACGGGTAAGGACATTATGCGCGGTCCGCCCTACAATAACACCGACGCGGGCGTCGATAAGAACTGGCTCATTGCTGAAAAGTACACACTGCAGTTCCGCTGGGAGATGTTCAATGCCTTCAATCATCCGAATTTCAGTACGCCCAATGCGACCAACCAAATTGGTCCTGACGGCACGAATGCCGGGGGAATCGAAGGAACGATTACGTCGATCTTCGGTGCGCCGCGAGTCATGCAGGGCGCGCTGAAGCTGACTTTCTGATTGACGTTTCTTCCTCGTTCTCTCCGGGGAGCATCCGGGCGTGCCGCACGCTGTAGCTTTATTGGCTCCTGAGTGCTAACAATGGCTGATCATGCGGCAGGGATTGGAGCGGATGGGTGCGAATCACCGAAGTCAGAACATGGCTGGTCGAGGGTATTAAATACAACTGGGTGCTCCTCAAAGTTTTTACCGACGAGGAAATCACCGGAATCGGCGAGGGAACCAACTGGCCTGGCAGTCCGATCGTGCTTGAGGCGTGCCGCCATGCTGGTGAAGCCATCATCGGCGAAGATCCGTCGCGAATCGACTATCTGTGGTCCAAACTCTACCGCGATTTCAACTGGATCGGCCAGGCTGGCCCGGTGATGAGCGCGATCAGCGCCATCGACATCGCGCTGTGGGACATTGCCGGTAAGCGTGCTGGAATGCCCGTCTATCAACTTCTGGGTGGCGCCTATCGGACGCGGATTCAGTTATACGCGAATTATTGGTTCCTCGGCGCCACTGGTGAGCCGCAGGATTATGCAGCGCAGGCAGGTGAGATGAAGAAGCGGGGATTCACCGCGTGCAAGATGGATCCGTTTGCCCATGTGAATTACTGGTACGGGCAGGATTTGTCAGACAATCTGAGCCTGACCGACGCACAGAAGAGAAAAGCCATCGACCGCCTGGTCGCCGCTCAGGAAGCGGTCGGCCCGGAGTTTCCGATCGCTGTGGAGACGCATGCGTTGTTGAATGCGCCGACGGCTGTCGAGATGGCACACCGAATCGCGTCCGCAAAAATCAATTGCATGTGGTACGAGGAACCGGCAGGTCCCGAGTTTCCCGACGAGATCGCTGCGATTCGGCGGCAGATTTCTCTTCCGGTATGTGTGGGAGAACGGCTCCACTCGCGCTTTATGGCGCGGCCGATTCTGGAAAAGCACGCGGCCGATTTTCTGATGCCTGACATCACTCGTTGTGGAGGCATAAGCGAGATGAAGAAGATCGCCAATCTCTGCGAGGCCTGGAACCTGCCCATCGCTCCACATAATCCCAACGGGCCCATTTCAACCATCGCTTCCGCGCACGTGATGGCCGCGGTACCGAACTTCTTCCGCCAGGAGTTTATGATGACCGATGCGCCGTGGCGCGACACGGTTCTCGATGCGCCTCTGCCAGTGAAAGATGGATTCTTTGCATTAAGCGCAAAGCCGGGACTCGGATTCGAGCTGGTGGAGGAAGAGCTTGAAAGACATCCCGGTGTAACCCGGCGGCGCGAAGGATTCTATGTATAACTCACGTTAAATAATTGAATGAGTGAGGACATTATGAAGTGGACCAACGATGCTGAACTTTTTCAGCTCATGAGAGAGCGGCTGTTTACCGCCATCATTGGCGATGTGCTCGACCTGCAGGGATACCGCAACCAGTTCCTCCCGCCCGAATGCCGCCCCCTGCGTCCGCATATGATTGTTTGCGGACGCGCCATGACAGTCCATGAGATGGACGTGGACGAGCTTACCGATTCGCCCTTTGGTCTGATGCTGCGGGCGCTGGACTCTCTGCGGGAAAACGAAGTGTATGTGGCGGCGGGCGGTTCACCTCGGTATGCGCTTTGGGGCGAACTCATGAGTACCGCGGCGCGTGCGCGCGGAGCTGCGGGTGCGGTTCTGGCCGGACATACACGGGATACCAACGGAATTCTGGCCATGGACTTTCCCGTCTTTTGTTACGGCTGCTACGCGCAGGATCAGCGCGGGCGTGGACGAGTCGTTGATTTCCGTTCGACGCTGCAAATCGGCAAAGTTAAGATCAACCCGGGCGACACCATCTTCGGCGATATAGACGGCGTCGTTGTGCTTCCTCAGGAAGTGGAGGCGGAAGTTGTGTCCCTGGCGCTCGAACAGGTGCGAAAGGAGAAAAACGCAAAGCAGCTTCTGCACGAAGGCACATCCGCCGAATTAGTCTTCACCGAGACAGGAGTGTTGTAGTCCACAAGACCCCTGCGCGGAGAGAAGCACGCTTCAGACGCTTTCTGTCTGCTTGTCTCTCAGCCAGATTGTCGCTTCAGGGGTCGTAACCGCCGGCGGATTACGGGTTCCAGTGTAGTTTCCCCACGATAAGTCAGGATAAGACCAGAAATTGTAAATGCTGAAACAAATCTGCCCCACTTGTACTGAAGTGCGGATGGCAGAGTCAGCATCGGCTTCCGTTTCAACTCCAGCGTTCCCATGCTGTGAAGAGATGCCTGCCCACCGGATGTTGGGTTTGAGCGATCGGAAGTCATTTGACGCACCGGGATCGAAATTAGATTTGCCCCACAGGAAATAATCCCCCGTGTCTTCGGACCATGGCCACGTCGGCTCCTGTCGGTACGCCGGCGCCGGATGGGACGGCCTGCGAAGCGCCGTTCCTTCGGGTCGCCCGATGTGATCGTCGGGATAAACCGACCAGAGCGCTTTGCACTTCCAACTCAGCTTGTCGAAGGAATCAGGCAGCAGCCAGGCAATACCGAGGTTGGGGTAAGTACCCGATGCGACCTCCGCGCGATAGCGAGTGGTGATTCCTGCGTGGGAATCGATGATGACCTCAAACTGCACCTGAATCCCGTCGATCCCTTCGACGGCTTTGCCGGCGCCCTCAGTGAGCACGATAACGCGATCCTGCTCGCGTCTAACCTCGCAGTTCGTCATCTGCCATGACGTGATGGCGCCGCTCCCGACGTCGAGAAACGGCCCGCCCTGCAGAATGTGCTCCTCGCCCAGTGCTGCCTCCGTGATCAGGCCGGTCTGTTTGCTCACCACGAGCGAGAACTTCTGGCCACTGATGTGATAGTCGTTGACGCGGTCTTCGAGCGCCAGACTGCCCGGGGCAGAAGGCCGCCGCGGACGAGGCGCGGAGCCGACCGTGAGCTCTACCTGTTCAATCAGAGATTCGTTTGCGTGAAAATCAAGTTGAACCGTTTCGCCCGGCAACCAGTGACGCGACAGTATCTCGATCACCCCTGAGCTGTGAGGCGGAAGATCGAGCGAAACCAGCGTACCGGAGTCGGAACCAGCCTTCCATTGAATCCGAAGCTCTTTGAAATTGGTGTGATTGAATTCGTTTCGTACGGGGATGACGAGTGGCTTACCCGCCTCAGGCACAGGCACCGAAGCCGTTTCGTCGATCCGCACTGGAGAATATGCTTTGCGGGTAAGCCAGTGTTCGGGCTTTTTTCGCCGCCAGCCGTCGATGATGCCCCATTCTCCGTAACCGACCGGGCCGCCGGCCAGCAGAAAGACTTCGTCGATGCCAGCCCAGATAGATCCACCAAGGCAGCCATCGGCACTAAAGAAGCTGTCGCTAAACCGCTTGATACTTTCACCCCAGAAATTGCGTACGCCGGGATCGCGGCGCTGCGTATCCAGGTTATAGCAGGAGACGTGTCCGAATTCGTCGTTGAGCAGCGGGTATCTCGGGCTATCCAGGCTGGAGTCCACGTCGGCATAGTGCTTGCTGTAGATATCAAAGCCATCGGTTGCCATGGGGACGGTGTCGGGATAGCTGAAGATTGCCGGCCGGCTCGGATCCTGTTCCTTTGCGAATTCCCGCTCGGCGGCGATATTCGGCCCCCAGTGGCTCTCGTTGCCAAGCGACCAAAAGAGCACGCACGGATGGTGACGATCGCGGGAAACCATCGCATGGAACTGCTGGAGGTAGTTTTCCCTAAGATCCGGGTTCGACGAACTAGCCGTGCTCCAGCAGACCGCTGTCTCTTCCTCGATGTAGATTCCGTGGCGATCGCAGGCGTCGAGAAAAGCCTCACTGGGCGGATAATGCGAGGTACGGACGAAGTTAACATTGGCTTCGCGAAGGAGGATCGCATCCTTCTCATCAAACTCGGTCGGAACGGCTCGCCCATAAAGCGGATGAATGCTGTGGCGGCAAACCCCGTGGAGTTTAACTGGCTGGTCATTGACGTAGAGCTGATTGCCGGCGCGACGAACAGTGCGGAAGCCGATCACGCGCTCAACAGATCCGGTGATTTGTCCGTTGACGAGGACCGTAATCTCGAAGCGGTAAAGATTTGGGTGTTCAGCATCCCACCCTTTGGCCAAGGGCACGTGAATCTCATGCGAAGTCGGCTGAGACGCCGATATGTTCTGCCCTGTAGCAGGCTCAAGCGCGACAGATTGCCCCGAGGAATTATGCAGCGCAAATCGCAGCTCTGCGCCAGTCGTAGTCGTGGGAGCCAGAGCAGCCCTGAGTGAGATCGTGCCACCTCGCTCATGGGTGTACGACGCCGTCACGGCGAGATCGCTGAGATAGGTATTCGGAACGGCGAATAATCTGACGTCGCGTAGCATACCCGCGATGGAATGCTTCGCGTAGTACGAGCCCTGCGAGATGTCGTTGCTTCGATCGGTAACGCCGACCACAAGCTCCGCGCTGCTCCCCGCGTGAGCATGGTCCGTGATCTCCGCGTCCCACGACGTGAACCCTCCGGAATGAGCACGCACCAGGGCGCCGTTTACCCATACGCGGGCATAACTGTAAACTCCGTCGAAGCGCAGGTAGATTCGGTGGTTTGCAAACTCTGCGGGTATGTGCAGCGTAGTGCGGCACGGATATTCAACATCGGGAGAAATTTCGAATCCCTGCATAACGAGTTCACCCGGGACGTCAACCGGGGACCATTTCGAGGCATCGACATCGGGCTTCCAGAATTCAGCCGGCGGCAGCGGCGAAAAGAGCCACTTTCCCGCAAGGCTGATTGCATGCTGCTGAATACCGGGAATGGAGGCGGGAATCGGAACGGGGACGGCGGGCTGTGGGGTGGACGCAGGAGACGATTCGGGAGGCAGCGCCGCGTTGATGATCGCTGCGTTGGAGCGGAGATCGAGCTTTGTTGTCAGACATACTGCGCTGAGTGATTCAATGAATTGACGACGGTCCACGTGCGCTCCAGGGTCAGGACGGGATAGTGGAGTTGTTGGCGGAACGGCGGGCCATTATCCGAATGGGATGACCACGATCGTTCACTGGCCAACCAGTGGCTACATTATTGCCCTGGGTCGTCCGATGTCAACACCTATCGCCGGTCTCATGGAGCGAATATGAAACTGCTCGCCTGGACTGACATTGAGAACACGGTGTAGAGGCGAATGAGAGTTGCCCAGCGTCGATGGTCAGCCGGGGAATTCTATTTTGCGGCGCGTTCATGAGCATTGCTCAGGATCAGAGCGTCCCCAATGAGCGGGTGCCTTGGGTCGCTCACGCTGTTCCCAAGCCGGTGCGCCTCAGAAGATGGATCCGCCGTGTCCGCCTCGGACGGAGCGAGCGCCGCGAGCAGGCTCTGAGCATACCAGCGCGACAGGTAGTCATCAGGATGAAGAGGGTCGTTGAGGCAGTCGCGAGGCGCCTTGGCGGCAAAAACGGAGCCACTGACGGCCGTCATATCGACCAACTGTATGCCTTCTGTCGTCATGGCGCGCAAGCGGGCGTCGTACTCTGTCACGCGCTCCCAGTATTTGCGATCGACGGTGTAGGCGGGATCAAAGCGCATGGTGGAGACCAGAAGAAATTCCGCCTGAGGGCTGGTTTGCCGCACTGCGTTCATGACAGCGAAGATGTTCTGGGCGAAGGTGTCGGGCGAAATGCTCCAGAAATCATTTTGGCCAAAGGCAATCAAAACAAGATCGGGATGGAGCGAAGCCACCATGCGCTCTGCCATGTTCTTTGCCCACGTGGAATCTGCGCCGCTTTGTGAGGCATTGAAAAGTGCAATATCCGGATCGTTCCATTGTGTGCGAAGCTGATCCACAAAGAGTGTCACCCACGGCGACTGGTAGGGGCGGATCTTTTGCATGTGGCTGGAGCCAAGGCCGTAGGTGATGCTGTCGCCGTAGGCGGCGATCCGCAGGGGGGCGCGGGCGCGAAGAATGCGGAGGCTATTGGGCAACTCGTCGCCAACGTACGGCTGGATCGGGCCGGTCCACGCATCATCATGCTCATAGCTGACGAGCACCTGTTTTCCGCCAATGATGTTCCAGGCCAGATCGCCCTGGAGCAGATCGGAGTCGCGAATGTGGCTGATCGCGGAGTTGGCCGCTGCGGTCAACGTTCGCCCCTGCACGGAGTAGTCAGCGCCTGCGCGATACTGGGTTGCACCGTCGTAGCTGGTGACGGCGAGGATGCGCGTCGGACGAAACATCAGTGTCCCCGACGCCAGTTCGCCATTGCGCGCAGTCAGCAGAACCGCTTCATCGGACACGAGCGATCCCTTCCAGAACGGACGCATCAGCTCAGCGATGTTTTGTGAGCTCTGCAGAGACGGATTGTCGTCATGGTACAAATCCAGTTCGAGCCGATCGACCGACACCGTACCGGGTTCGTTGCCTTTCGAGATGATGATATCGACGCTCGCTGTTAGGGGATGCGGCCGAAAATAATCCTCCAGCGTGCCGGCCTCTTTGCCGGGCTTGATGTCTGCGGGAGAGCGAAGCGTCATCAGCTCCTGACCGTTCTTGTCGAGGCAGCGAACGGAAAGCACCGCCGCGCCGCTGGGCACGGAGTGCAGCCTGGCCGCGATCATCATGTGATTGGCGGCGTTCCTCGCGATCCGCTGCGAAAGAGAGCCCGCGCCGGGCCCGATCACGACTTCACGCTTTACGGGATCGGAGCCGCTGGTCTGAAGGTGAACGTCACCCTCTGTTTGCCAGCCGGTGAAACCGTTGGCAAAGGCGGGATTAGCCGAGACGAGGGTGGCGTCGTCGCTCGCGCAAGCCGACGCAGCGAGACAGAGAGAGGCAATGATCAGGAGAAATTTTACTGGCAAAGCCTGGGAGATGGGCGGGCGAGAGGCGCGCGTGCTCGTCGTGTTCACGGACGTTGATCCATCTGAGCGTAGACTGGAACGCCAAGCCGCCGGCGCACGGCATAGCCAACGGTTGCTGCGTTGTATCCAGCTGAGTCCGGCCACTGCGCCACAATCTGACTGCTCGCATCGATAAGAACGGTTCGATGGGCGTCGTACGAAGCGGAGGCACGCACAAACTGAATCGCGGGCGCGTTGAGATCGACGATGGCATTGCGCAAAGCGAGAGTTGTGGCGGAGTTCGACACCAGGACCACGATCTGCAACTGATGAGGGTTGTATTCCCGCGCCAGGGTGCGCAGGACGGACAGGCGCGCCATCGTGTCCGGATCGGTCAGGCCGTCGGCATCGAGCCGAAGATCGAGGTGAGTCACGAGGTGGTAGTGGGCCACGCTCCGGGAGGGGAGCGGATCGCCTTCAATCCCGACGAGATTCCTAACAATGTTGGTGTCGAATCGTGGTTTGTCACCGGCAGCGCGCTCCGGCATTCGGGCATAGGAAGCAGGCTGTGTTTCCAGCGTGCTGCCTTTTTCGGCTCCGGCGGCCTGCAGCGCGGCCAGTGAATCCCAGGTTTTGCCATTCCAGACCCACGCGGGCTTGTCGAGACCGTTGTATTCATACCGGTTATTCGCCAGTTCGGGCTGGCTGCCGAAGTCGCGCAGCAAAAACGGGCTCGTGGAGCGGATTGTATTGTCGTGCAGAGCAAGGGGATTGCCCTCGAGTTCGGTCCCGTGATCGATCACGACGGGAGCGCCAGGGGCGGGCGGATTCCAGTCAATCAGGTTCTTTTCAATCCTCAGACCATCGATTCGGCCGTTATTCCACGTGTAGATATAGAGGGCGCCCTCCGTCCGAGCCATCCGTGGGCTGAGGCCGTTGTCGGCACAAACATTGTTGCGGACGACCGCGTCGTGGGTAACATAGCCTGCGCCGAAGACAGCGATGCAGTAACCCTGTGTGTCGTGCGCATAGTTATTTTCGACGGTGTTGCGCGTTGTGGCCCAGTCAATGTCGTAAGCGCCGCCATCGACACCGGGACTTTCCGTCAGAAAGCTCTCGTTATTGCGCACGGTGCAGTCGGTGCAGGACCATGTCCAGATGGCATTCGGCGTTCCTACGTTTTGCGTCGGCTGCTGACCGGTAAGCCATGCGGTGCTGGAGTCGATCAAACCTTCATTCACGCGAAACAGGATGATGCCATCGCCGTAGACGTCGTGCGCAACACTGTTGCGGATAACTACGTTGCGGCTGTAATTACTTTCTTCGGCGTAGAAGTTACCCGCGCCCATCATGATACCGGCCCATTGATTGGTGTGCGCCGTGACTACGTCTTCGATAAGTACATTCTCGAATCGCTGCTGCTTCGATCCGCGGAGAAACACGATAAGGCCGTTGTCCTTGTTATGTAACTCGCCGCCAAAGACATCGTGCACCACAAGATTGCGCAGCGTGATGTGGCTGAGCACCTGGTCCTGATCGCCGGTGACCAGTAACCCATAAGTAGTGCCGCCTGCGATGTCGAGCGAATCGATCTGCCAGTATTCTGCGTTGCGCAGCAGCAGTGCCTCGATGTCGGTGGCCGGTGCAATGATCTGTGGCCGCGAGCCGTCACCCCATGCGGTCAGCCGGATGCGCGCCTCAGCGTTGCCGGAGCCGTGCAGGGACAGCGATCCCTGACAAGCCGTGCCGCGGCGCAGTGCGATGACGTCTCCTGGGTGAAAGGTCTTTGCACTGAGCATCGCGATCCGGTTCCAGGGATGTTCCTGGCTTCCATCGCCGGCAGAGGACTGGGAGCAATCCACGTAGAACGAGGAAGCACAAGCCCGGCTTCCGGCGCAGAGGCCAGCCAGCAGAACCATCAGAAAACGGAGCGACAGGGGAAACGGGCAGAAAAGCATGCTGATAATCAATTGTTGTGCAGGGCAGCCCCTGGTGTCACTGCCCTGATGAAGGTTCTTATCCCCAACGGCGATCAGAAGTCCAGGCGAACGGCGAACTGGCCCTGACGCGGATTATCGAGAACGCCCAGAATCTCGCCGAAATTCGAAGCGCCAATGGAGGCGTGCGTGCCGTCGCATCCCTGAATGTAGTAGTAGTGGCGGTTGAGAAGGTTGTAGAAGTCAGTCCTGAAGGATAGCCGGTACCTGCCTTCAGGTCCAACGAGTGTGTTCTTGAGAACAGTAACATTTTCGTTGGCTTGTCCGGGGCAGCGCAGCGCCGAAGTGGCTCCCCGGGGTGGCAGGACACCGGGCGCCGGATTGCTGGCAACCGTGGCAGGCATATAGAAATTCGAGGCCGGTGGAGTAACTCCGCTGCCGATGGGCACATATTTGCCCGGACTGGAGGGCCTTCCTCCGGCGAGGTTGAAGATGGGATAGATATTGCCCCACAGAGGCCAGTAAGGATTGGCTGCGCCGATCATGAACGGCTGGCCGGTGTAGTAATCCACGGTGCCGGCCAGAGTCCAGCCACCGACAATCCCATTGACGACGCGGCTTTGATTTCCCAGCCACTGCTGTCCTTTGCCGAAGGGAAGCTGGTAACTCACGAATCCCTTCACAACATTGGCGAGGTCGTATCCGGTGATGGTGTGCGCAGCCTGCGCCATTTTGCTGAAGTCTTCAACACCGGTGTAAAAGCCGTTGCCCTCCTGCTGGGCGGAGAAAGAATCGCCCTCGGTCTTCGACCAGACATAATTCATATCCATGGTCAGACCCTTACCGCTGCGCTTCACCACGTCGAACACCATCGAGTCGTAAAAGCTCTGGCCCAGCGGCAGGCCTGCATACTGCAGGTTGGGATAGAACCAGTAGTTGACTTCGGCGGAGGCCATCTGGGGCAGCGGAGCCAGCGCCGCCAGAGCAGGGGCGCAGAATCCAGGGTAAGGGTAGGGAACTCCGAGCGCGGCCGCATCCGATGGGCTGCAGACGTAATAGTTATAGCCGTTCAGATCCGGGTGCTGTTGTACCAGGTTAAGGAAGTTGGCGGTGCTGGTTTCGTTCCAGGCGAGCGCCGCGTCGGTGAGGCGATGCCCGCGGTTGCCGACGTAGGAAAGCTCGAAGCGCATATCGGGGGTGAGTTGCTGCTGAATGCCCACATTGAACGCTTCGCTGTAGCCCAGCCGCAACGCGCGCGGATCCATGCTGACCGGAAACGGCGTCATGTAGGCGGGATCGGTTGCGACGGTTGCTCTGGAAAAGACACCGGGGTAGTTGCCTCCTCCACCGGGCGCATCCCAGCTGAAGTTATTGGCTGCGCTCGAGCCGAGTTGAGGGGCGAAGCCATCGGGCACGCCGGAAAAGAAGGTAACGCCAACCGGGTTGAAGATAAGCCCATAAGACGCGTGCAGGACCGTTTTCGACTGAAACTGATAGGCCAGGCCGAGAGTTGGCCCGAAGTTCAGGTAATATTCGTCCTTCTCGAAGCTGTCACTCCCGTTTTTGGCGAAGACCAGCGATCCGGGAATCCCATAGATGGGGCTGATCACTGTAGGATCGAAGTTCGCCCAGTTACCATTTTTTTCGTGAAAGCGTGTATTGTAAGTCCAGCGTAATCCCAGATTGGCCGTGAGCCGGTTGGACACTTTGTAGTTATCCTGCGCGTACAGATCGATGGATTTCTGCCGGCCGTAGAGATTATACGGCACCGTGCTAGTGGCTTGATTTACCAGGCCGAGCATGTAAGTCGCGAAACCGAAGCCATCGTAGGGATATCCGGCCCCGGCGGTATTCAGGTACGAGAAGCTGAAGCTATAGGCTCCGGAACCGGAGTGACTATTGATCTGGTGGGCATTGAAGTCGCCGCCGAAGCTGAGGTTATGGCGGCCCTTAGTCCATGTTAGTGTATCGCCGGTCGTGATGTTGGTCCCTTTTGTGTCGCCCTGCCAGGTGCTGCCGAGGAAGGTTTCGGTATGCCCGTAGGAGCCGTTGTCGGAAAAAGAGATCTGCGGGAAGTTCTGCGCTCCGGTGTCGCCAAAACCGATCTGCGAATTCCAGTCGCCCGGATCGGCCGGATTGCTGCCATTGAAGTCGAAGGCGTAGGTGAAGTTCAGCACGTTCAGCAGCCGGGGGCTGAAGGTATGTTGCTCGCTCAGTCTCCACTGCTGCTGGCGGTACATCTGAACGCGGGCGTTAGAGAGCGGACCACCACTCTGCGAGCCCTCCTCCCATACGCCGCCGCCATCGTCGAGGGTGCGTGGTTTGTGATCGTAGATACAGGAGCCGGACAAATGGTCCTGTTCGCGCAGAATGTGGTCGAGTTTCACCACGACCCAGATCGGCGTCTGGCTCGGCGTGTTTGAGATCAGAGTGCGTGCATTGTTGTCGATACCGCCAAGCTGCGGCTTGTAATCCGCATAGAAGGCATTCACCTTCTGCGCCACGCCGCTGATGCGGCCGGATGGGATCACGTTGCCGGCGAAGGCGTACGGTCCGGCAGGCAGACTTCCTGTGCCCGGCTGGCCGGAGGTCGTCGGATCATAGATCATATTCTCCCGCGCCTGCACCACGTTGCCGGAGGTGTCGGCAACCATGATGGGCGTTCCCGGAGCCGAACCGTAGCTCTGGTAGTTGCTGCACAGGTCGGTGGCACCACTGAAAGTGCAGAGCGTCGGGCCCAGCAGCGCGCCGAAATTGCCCTGTAGAAAATCGGGTGTTGGTACCGTCGCCCCGCCGGTGCCCAGGCGAAAGTCAATCGACTGGTAACGTTCGAAGGTGCCGAAGAAGAATGTTTTGTTTTTTCGAATGGGGCCGCCAAGGCTGCCACCGTCGTCCCAGGCTCGTTCCTTGGGCTTACCCAGGTCGAGGCTGTCATTGGTCCAGGTGTTGGCATCGAGCAGCTCGTTGTGCCCGTAGAGGAAGGCGGATCCGTGGAGTTTGTTAGTCCCCGATTTCAGGTTAAACGACATGACTCCGCCGCCGGTGATGCTGCTTTCCGCATCCAGGCCGCTGGTTTGCGCCTGCAGCTCCTCGACGGCCTCCATACTCGGGCCGCCATCCATCGAGTCGCCGCGCACGCTGGTGGTCCCGGACGTGCCGTCGACCGTATAGTCCTTGGTGAACCACTGGCCGCCATTGACGACTGCACCATAGGGAGAGCTGAGTGGCGAATAGCCCGGCGTGATTGCGACCGCGAAGTCTTCAATGAATCGTCCGCCGCCGTAAATGCTCAATGGCAGATCGTTGACGACGTTGGCCTTCATGTTGGTTCCCACCGCCGCCGAATCCATATCAATCACGGGAGCGCCGCCGTTCACGGTGACCGTCGAGGTCACGGCGCCCACGTGCAGGGCGGCATTGACACGCACGACTTCGGTCGAGTTCACGGTCACGTCGGGATGAATCAGAGTGTCGAAACCATCCCTCCGGAATTCGATGACATAGGAACCGGGAGCCAGGTTGGGAATCACGTAGATCCCTTCGCCATTCGAGACGGTGCTTGCCGGTACGCCTGTCGCGGTATCTGTCGCGGTGACGGTTGCATTTCCAACGACGGCCCCCGAGGAGTCGGTCACGGTTCCGGTAATCGAACCACGATTGGCCTGCCCCCGCGCGCTCGGGCAGGCCAGGCACAGCACGAGTCCAGGCAGAAGAACGCATGCCAGCGACGCCAAGACAGCTCGATTTATAAGGCTTTTTGAATCCAGGTTCTCTAACATAGGTGTGCCCCCAGGAAGTGTTCCCAGTTTTGTTTCCTGCTGATTTTCGCCTTTGTTGCCGAGCGGCGCGAGATGGTCCACGACGCAAGTTCGGTTCCGCGCAACCGCGCAGAGTGGGTCGCCGATGCAGTACGGATTCCGCCTTCCCTCGGCGCATGGTGCAACGAAACGCGGTGATCCGCGGTGATCCCGATGTTCGCAGAGGTGCCGTTCTCGTCCTGCGCACCGGCACCCTCCCGAGCGGCCGATCCGGCATCGGATCCATGGAGCCGCACTTCCGCATAGCCCAGCGCACCCGGCGTCAGATTGACTCCGTACCCGTCGGCACGCGCACCGGAGATCTTTTCGTTGGCTGTATAGAAAAGGGTGAAGGTATCTCTCTTTTCCTGGACCAGGCCCAGAGGAGTGCGCACCTCAGTGGCCCAAATGCCGTCACCGCTCTGGACGACGAGATGCCGCCCCGCCGACCAGTGAATGCCGTCGGACGATACCGTATATCCAATTTCGTTGAGCACGTGGTTGTCGTATACCGCAATCCAGGAGCCATCGGCCAGAGGAGTGACGATCGGGTTTTCGATGAATCGCCTTTCCACGCGCAGGGGATTGAGCGCCGTACAACGGCTCCAGGGGCCGGCCAGGCCGGGAGCGGATGCAAGACCCACTTGCCAGAGTGAGAGGGGCAGCCTCTCGGTGTGGGCGCTGCCATAGAACGCATACCATTTGTTTTTCACTCGGTAGGGAAAGAAGGAGTCGGTGCCCTGCAGGCCTTCCCAGGAGTCCGAATCTCTGCCTCTTTCGAGAACGATGCCCATGTTCTTCCAGGGGCCATCGATCCCGCCCATGCCCGCATGCTGCGATACGGCACGCCAGATGCGGCCTTCATGGTTTGTCAGCCATTCCCGCGAGGTGTCGGGAGAGGCGGCATAGGCAACATAGAACAAGTTCCATCGATTGGTGGCCGGGTCGAAAACGGGCATGGGGGACCACAGCGCCGCGCGCGGATCCCGGCCGGTGAAGTCGCCGCTCGATTCAAAGAGGGTCGCGATCCGCTGCCAGTGCTCGCGATCGGAGCTGGTCCAGTGGGCCAGCTTCATCCTGACCCAGTGAGGATCTCCCGTCATTTCGGAGGTGAACAGGTGGTAGGTCGAGCCAAGTTTCAGGACCCGGCCCCCTTCAAAACCATACTTGTTGCCAACGGCACCCGGAGAGCGAATGGTGAGCACCGGCCGCACGCATTGGCGGACGACCTCCAACCGAACCCCGGGGCCCGGGAGCGTGGGACCGTGGGCTGAAACAGCCGCGCCTGGAACGAACAGGATCAGGCTGACCAGCAGGATTGTACTCATGAGACGCATGTTCAGGTTCCCAGGGTCGCGGGGTCACCGCGGATTTCTCAACCGAGATTCGGCCTCACATATATGCATCCGCTTGTGCCGCCGCCAAGGTAAATGAGGTTATGGAGTCGGTTAGTCCGGTTGAAAAGGGGAAATTCCGATTTTTGCGGGACATCAGGCGGTTCGTCTTGAGCGCCACGGCACTGCGTGAACCCGCGCCAGGGAGGAAGAAGCAGGGAGGAGGAGAGCATTCGGCGAGCGCGACCCTTTATTTCTGCGCCCTGCACGGGTTTATGCCCCGGGTCGCTTTTCAATAGCAGAGGGGGAACGGTCTGCAATTAACGGCAAATAACCGGTGCGATAACGGTTACCCGCTCCGGCGGCGGATCCTCTTGCGGCGAGGTTTGACCCGCCTGAACCCAGTTGTTAGAATTCGGCGCGAATGCATGTGCCTCCTGCGGGAGCCCGGCGTTCGCATCCGCGAGGCCAGGCGTGACCTCCGTCCACGAAGTACCGCGTCCGTCGATCTCCGTCTCTCAGTTTGAGAAACGTGAAGAGCTGCGGCGCGTGCTTGAGAGCCGGCACTTTGCCGCCGCCCCGAAACGTGCCCGGTTTCTGGAGTTCGTCTGCGAGCAGACCTTCCTCGGCAACGGCGAAAAGCTCAACGAATATCTGATCGGGGTGGAGGTATATGGCCGGGGCGCGGAGTTCAACCCGCAAAGGGATCCGATTGTCCGCGTGCAGGCGCACGAAATACGGCGCTGTCTTCGCAAGTACTATGAGGAGAACGGCGGCGAAAGCACGCTTCGCATCGACGTGCCTGCCGGCCACTATCTTCCCGTGTTTAGCCGAAGCGTGCCGGATGCTCCTGAGCCGGCACCAGTTGAACCGCCTGCGGCTGCTCCACTCCGATCGAACCGTCATGTTTATTTGGCGGTCACGGCGGGACTCTCCCTCATCTGTTTGACGCTCGCCGTCGCGTTGGTCTGGGCTCTCCGTAAAAGCCCTGTGCAAGCACCCACGCGGACCGGGGCGCCGGCAATCAGCGAGAGTCTGCAGTGGTTCTGGGGGCCATTTCTGTCTCCCGCGCACGCGCCGCTCATCGTAATCCCCAACCATCCGGTCTTGCGCGCTGCGCACAACGGCGACAGTGAGCAGACCGTCGCGCATGGACACGAGATTCCCAAAGCCGACCTTCCTGAGTTTCGCGACACGATTCACTTTCGGGAATTACGACGCTTCATCTTCGTTCCGTCAACCACCGACTTCACGGCCGTCGGCGAAACGCTGGGTTTGGTACGAATCTGCGAAATCTTCTTCCGCGTCGATGACGTCTGCCGAGTGCAACCGTCGCGGCTGGTCAACTTCGAGGAAATCCGCAACGGCAATGCCATCCTGCTGGGCGGAAGCCAGGCGTGGAGCGGTCGAGTTTTCCTCGAAACTCAGGGTTTTCATCTTCAGGGTGGAGTCATCCTGAATCGGAATCCCCAACCCGGCGAGAAGCCCGAGTACAAACCTGAATTCGACCCGATTTCGAATCAGCTCACGCGCGACTACGCGCTCGTCCTGATGCTGCCTAATCAGGAGAGAGAGAACCGCGTTCTTCTGATCTATGGCATTTACACGCAGGGCTCGCAGGCCGCCATCGAGTATCTGACGGATCCGGAGCGCATGGCAGTCCTCCGCAGGGCTCTCCTCGCTCTTTCACCCGATCAGAAAACGCCGCCTCCTTACTTTCAGGCTTTGCTGACGACAACCGTGGAGAACGCGGTGCCCGGAACAACCACGCTCGTGGCAGTACGCCGAATTACCAATTGACTTTGACAGGATGCAGGATGGTGCCCCCAGGGGCAGCTCCGAGCCCCGCAAACGAGCGCATAAGCGATTCCCACCTCGTGCTCGGTGCGAACGCAGACTCTGGACTGGCATGCCAGCGTTAGGCTTAATGACAACAAGTCCAGGCCAGGAAGGATCCCCGAAGCTGTGCGCAGCGGGGAAGAAATTTCAGATTTGGGTCGAGACTGCGCGCAGCGCACCAACCCGCATTCGCCCCGCCGTGGAAAAATAGGAGCATGGCAGCCAATACAGACCCGAACGTGGAAACGACCGAAATCCCCGGTATACCGAATTTTCTTCGCGACACAATCGCGGAGGATGTGCGCCTGAAGAAGTATGGCGATGCGGCGGTGCAGACGCGGTTTCCACCCGAGCCGAACGGTTATTTGCATATCGGTCACGCTAAAGCCATCTGCCTCGACTTCGGGCTGGCGGACGAGTTCGGCGGCAGGACGAACCTGCGCTTCGACGACACTAATCCCGAGAAGGAAGAACAGGAGTACGTCGATTCGATTCAGAAGGACGTCCGCTGGCTGGGGTTCGACTGGGAGTGCCTGTGCTATGCGTCGGACTACTTCGGCCAGCTTTATGAGTGGGCGATTCAGCTGATCAAAGCGGGCAAGGCGTATGTGGACGACTTGTCGGCGGACGAGATTCGGCAGTATCGCGGCACGCTGACAGAGCCGGGCAGGGACAGCCCGTGGCGCAACCGGGCCATGGAGGAGAACCTCGACCTGTTCACGCGCATGAAGGCCGGCGAGTTTCCCGACGGCAGCCGAGTGCTGCGGGCAAAGATCGATATGGCGTCGCCGAACATTAATATGCGGGACCCGATCATGTATCGCATCCTGCATGCGGAGCATCACCGAACCGGCAGTGAGTGGTGCATCTACCCGATGTACGACTACGCGCATGGACAGTCAGACTCCATCGAAAACGTGACGCACTCGATGTGTACGCTCGAGTTTGCGGATCATCAGCCGCTGTACCGATGGTTCATCGAGCAGCTTGGGATTTTTCCTTCGCAGCAGATCGAGTTCGATCGGCTGAATTTGACCTATACGCTGCTGTCGAAACGCAGGCTGCTCCAGTTGGTGCAGGAAGGCCGGGTAAACGGATGGGACGATCCGCGCATGCCCACCCTGTCGGGTTTTCGCAGACGCGGGTTCACACCCGAGGCAATTCGGACGTTTGTGGCCTCCCTGGGGGCGACGCGGACCAACGGCATTATCGATTTCGAGATGCTGGAGCACGTGCAGCGCGATGATCTGAACAGGCGGGCGACGCGCGGGATGGCGGTGCTGCGGCCGCTGAAGCTGGTGATCGACAACTACCCGGAGGGACAGACGGAATACGTGGAGGTGGCGAACAATCCGGAGGATTCGACGGCGGGGACACGGCAGGTGGCGTTTTCGCGCGAGCTTTATATTGAGCGCGATGATTTTCGCGAGGTCCCGCCGCCGAAGTATTATCGGCTGTCGCTGGGTAAAGAAGTACGCTTGCGCAGTGCGTATTTTGTAACCGCGCACAGCGTAGTGAAGGATGCGGAAGGGAACGTGGCAGAAGTGCATTGCACCTACGATCCGGCCAGCCGTGGCGGGAATTCGCCGGATGGGAGGAAGGTGAAGTCGACGATGCACTGGGTGTCGACGGCGCACGTCATTTCCGCCGAAGTGCGGCTCTACGACAAGCTGTTTTCGAATCCAAATCCGCAGAACGTGCCGGAAGGCGGGAGCTTTCTGGACAATCTGAACCCCAACTCCCTGGAAGTTGTGGCGGATGCGAAGCTGGAGCTTTCGTTGGCCGAGGCGAAGGTGGGTGTGCCGTACCAGTTCGAGCGGGTGGGATACTTCTGCCTCGATCCGGATGCGACCGCGGAGAAGCTGGTTTTCAATCGGACGCTTGCGCTGAAGGACACGTGGGCAAAGATCGAAAAGAAGGCGGGGGCATAGGACCACGCCGGTCATGCCACAATCAACTGACTGGTTTTGGCCGAGAGCTGTTTCAGGCATTTATGAAGAGTTGGCAGGTCTGGCACGAGGAAGCGCGAACTTCGAATGTACAGGGTGCTCATGACAACGTCCCGCAGAAGTTTCTTCAAAGCAGCCGCCGGATTTGCGGCGGCCAGAGCGGTCCGGGGCGCAGGCCTGCCAGGGAGCGACATTCCCATCGCCCCGGGGCCTTATTCACCGGATGGACCGTTCGATTCGTACCAATCCCCGGAGTGGTTTCGGGACGCGAAGTTCGGAATCTGGGCGCATTGGGGGCCAAGCTCCGCTATCGGCGACGGCGATTGGTACGCCCGCAATATGTACATGGAGGGCAGTCCGCAATACGAATACCATCTGAAGACCTACGGTCATCCCTCGAAGTTCGGGTATAAGGACACCATTCCGCTATGGAAAGCGGAAGCCTTTGCCCCGGCTGCGCTCATTCGACGCTATGCCGCGGCCGGCGCCAAATACTTCGTCAGCATGGGCGTTCATTGCGACAACTTCGATCTTTGGAACTCGCGAAACCACCGGTGGAACTCGGTGAAGATGGGGCCGAGGCGAGACATCGTAGGCGAGTGGCGGCAGGCAGCGCGCGAGGCCGGGCTCCACTTCGGAGTGAGCGAGCACGTCTGGGCGAGCTACAACTGGTGGACCACCAACAAAGGCGCCGATAAGCAGGGCCCGTTCGCGGGAGTTCCTTACGATGGAACAAACCCGGCCAACTACGACCTGTACTTTCCGCCGCACGCGCCTGGCCCCGAGGCCTGGGCCGAGCAGGGCAACGAGAGCGAAGCGTGGAAACGCGAGTGGTTCCTGCGCGCTCAGGACCTGATGGATCAGCATCAGCCGGACTTGTACTACGAAGATGGCCCGATTCCGTTCGGCCGCTGGGGCCGGTCGCTGGTCGCTCACTACTACAACCAAAGCGTCCGCTGGCACAAGGGAAGCCTGAACGTGGTTTATACGGCAAAACAGCGCAGCGAATGCATAACAGGAGCCTGCACGCTGGACGTCGAGCGCGGGGTGGTGGACGATATTGAACCGCACCCGTTCCAGACGGACACGTGCATCGGAGACTGGCATTACAAGCGGGGCATCACCTACAAGCGGCCGAAGACCGTCATCGACCTTCTGGTCGATGTTGTGAGTCGTAACGGCAATCTCCTTCTGAACATTCCGCTGCCGGCAAGTGGCATGCCCGACGATGAGGAACTCAGAATTCTGGATGAGATAACCGCGTGGATGAAGGTGAATGCGGAGGGGATTTACGCAACGCGGCCATGGAAGGTGTTTGGGGAGGGGCCGGGAATCAGGAAGACAAGATCCGGTGAGGGCATGAATGGCACCCCGGAACACTTTAACGAGAATAAGCGAACGGATCTGACGGGCGCTGACATTCGGTTCACCACCAAAGGCGGCGTGTTATATGCGTTTGCTATGGGCCACAACGCGACCCAAACACGAATTGTCTCCCTGGCCGCCGCACGCGGGTTGGAGCACAGCAAGGTCAGCCACGTCGAGTTACTGGGTGTTCCTGAACGGCTGCAATGGAAGCAGACAGACGAGGGGCTGATCATCGCCTCGCCCAGAGTATGGCCCAGCGAGCACGCAGTCACGTTCAGGATCCGGTTTACCTGAGGGATCACACCCGTGAGCGCCTGGAGTTAAGGGATTCGCCTGATACGAAATGGGTGGATAGCGCGCATCCTGTCAGCGTTGCCACTGGGAAGGCGATGTCCCCCCTGTGTTTTGGTCAATGCAGATATCGAGAGGCGGGAACGGCGACGTTTCCGCGCGGCCGGGATTCGCATTTGAAACTCGCCTCCTCATCTGCATCGCCGCCCACATAAGTTGGGAACTCGGGATAAGGGCATATCTTCCGCCGCATGGTCTTCCCGTTCGCGCCATGGGGGTCGCCCGCACCCTGAATCTCGCCTGGAGCGATTGCCTGTTCGCTCCACTTCTCGAGTGCATCGAGGAGATCGTCGGGGGAGTTGGAGATACCCTGACCTATATGAGTAATACCGGGTCCGCTGCCGCAATGCTCCATTCCCGGGACGAGATAGTAACGGAAGAATCCCTGTGTGATTGCGAGAGGATCTGCAGGACGCCCGGTTTGCGGATGATGCTGGATGAACGCGACAACTCGTTCGTAGTAGTTGATCGCGTCAGGATACGGCACAAGCGAATCCGCTGTACCTGTGAACATAATGAGCTTACCATCGTTCTTTTGAAACTCACGGAGGTCCGGGTTATTCGCATTCACGAGAGGTGCTAGCCGGTCATCTAACTTAGCTTCGTCCTTGTCGAAGTCGAATGATGCCGGATCAAAGTCAGCCCCGAAGGTCCACTGAAACGGATACATGAGCGCTACGGCCCAGGCCCAGTTCTCCTGATCGCCGATTCCACCGGGGGCGGACTCTGAACCGAAGGGTATGGGGGCATAAATACGCTCTCCAGTAACAGGATTCAGCGGCCCCTTGTAGATGGTGTCGATCGCGCTGCGTTGCTCTTGAGTCAGGCATGCGGTTTGTATGGCGCTGGTGCAAAGAGGAAGCAGACGAAAGTCGAAGTTACAGGCGCGGGGATCAGTAAGAAAGTTGTCCGAGGGTGCGCCTCCGTCCTTCCCGGCACAACTCGAAATAACAGCCGCAGTCACCTGGGCGAGCAGCGCCGGAGGAAGCAGGGAGCGGCTCCCGGCTTTGTGCGTCGCCTGGTAATGCCATAAAAACTCCGAATGCAGATGAGTGCGATTGTTGGCGGGCGCGCCCGCGATGATGCCGTTGTAATCGCCGGGATATCGCTGCGCCTCTGAAAGCGACTGCTGGCCGCCTGTGGAACAGCCCGAAAAGTAGGAATGCTCCGGCGCGGCACCGTAGAAAGCCGTAACGACCGACTTCGACAATACCGTCATCTCATGGGTCGCGCGGTAGCCGAAATCCGACCACTTATCAGGGAAACTACTGATAAGGTTTGCACTCGGCGCGGTTCCGAGATCGGTATTTGCGGTTGCAAATCCGCGCCTGAGACCCGGGCCCATGCCGTCATAATCGATGCTTCCGGCTCCTCCACCATTCCCCGTGCCGAGGAAGCGGCGGTTCCAATGAGCTTCAGGAAGCCAAATCTCTATCTGAATGGAAGAGCCGGGAGCCGGCCGAGCTACGATCCGGATGCGGCAAAATGGTGGCAGATCAGCTATTTTTTTCGGCGCAGGACGAGATGCCACGACGGAAGGGGTGAACTCTCCCCCGGCCATATGCTGCGATGAAATCGAGAAGACGTCCGGAAGCTTCAGACTCTGAAGGTTCTGACAAACCTCGACTGTATCGTTCAACGGGGGCGGCGCGGCCGGGGCCTCACTGTAAGCAATGGCAGATACGAAAAGCGCCGCCGAGCAAAGAAGAACGCTTGTTTTGGACTTCCCCGACGGCCCTGCGCTCATGGTGCACACCTCTTCCCTGGGACCGGCGCTACTTATTCGAATCTCCTGCCACCGGACTAAGTGTGAAGGAATGCGGTTTTGGCTGGGCGCTGTCATAGATGGCATTCTCAAGAGAATTCTCGAAGGCCCCGAGCACGCCGTTGTCTCCGACCGATCCCATATTGGCATTCTTTATGCGCATGGTCATATGGACCTGGTCGGCACGCACCTGATCGGCGACAGACCAGCTTACGACCTGTGCCTGGTCGCGCATCGGCGTGCGGTACTGCGCGAGGTTGATTCCTTTTGCCAGATCCGCGGCAGGGAAAACTCCGACGTTTTCGCCATCGATCGCCAGAGCAAAGCTCCCTGGCTCCAGTCCTGTGATGTGCAGCAACTCCTGATTGAACTGATTCTGGATATCGGTCAACTGCAGGATGCGATCCTGCAGGGCATTGCGCGCATCGAAGGGCACGGGCAGAGCAGCTTCGGTTTCTGTCCAGCTTAAAGATGTTGCCATCAGCCCTAAGATTCTCCACTGAGGCGTTCGACGCAAAATCGACATGATCTGAGTGGGCGTCAATGCTGACCGAAGATACCAATGATGGGGCGTTCCACGCCTTCAGGATTGCCTCGGCCATTGCCCAATGCCCGATCGGCTCCGGATCGACACGATCCGGAAGAATAAACTGGGCGAAATTCGGGTCGACGGCTTGTGCATTTTGGATCATCGCCTGCATTGGAGGGTTCAGATTGATGAACTGGTCGTTGTGCTGCTGAGCGAGAGACTGATCGAGATCAGCGAAATGCCTCAACACGCTGTTGTAGCCTCCAGGGACCGACACTGGCCGGGTGATTTCGTCAAAGGGAGTATGGCAACTCGGCCATGATCGAGGGCGATTTGCGCCTTCCCGGCGTCAGAAATGTAAACATTTCAGCCATTCGCAAGTTCGACCTCGGAGATCGAGCCAGGTTCGAAGTTCACCCCGATGCCTCAATGCCTTCAACCGAGTCAACTTCCTGCCCGGCGCGGTCAACAGTGGCGTTTCTTCCGTGTTGTCGATGGGCCAGGGAGCGGCAATAGGCCAGAACGGCAACTCCGGTTTCGGAACCTTCGGGGAGAGCTTCATGGAGCCGCGCCAGCTTACCCTGTCGGCAGTCCTGAACTTTCTAGGATGAGCCGGCGCTCAAAGTAAAGCGCTGGCCTCCGGAGTCGTGGGGAACGTCCCCGGGGCGTCGACAGGATCAATGAAGAACTGTTGAAAGCGCTGGCAGAGGCGTCGTAACGACTTGCCCGCTGGGGAATCCACGGTCGCATGGCTAAGAGCTGAGAAAACGGGAGTGCCTAAAGCAACTCAAATCGGACGCACCACCGGCACAATCAGCCCAAAACACCTCTTGGCGCTTGAAATTGAGGGCTGAATATCGCTTCTAACTCTCTTGTTTGGAATTGGTAGCGCCATCGGGGATCGAACCCGAACTCTCCGCCTTGAGAGGGCGGCGTGTTAACCAGTTACACCATGGCGCCGTACTGAGGATGGAACCGGCTGCCTCACCGGTCTTTTTCACTATAACAGAGCCTCGACTCTCCGACGTCTCCACCAAATTCGCGTGCCGGATGCGGCTAGAGCGGCGCCGGGCCGCGACTCGGCAGGCCCCTCCCGGCCGCGGCGTGGCCGTGCGGGTCCACGACTCGCAAAACATCTCCGGCAGCGGCGATCTTCCGTGCTACAGTTTTGCTCGTCGTGAAACTAGGCAAATATGAAACCGTTACGGTCATCGGGCAAGGCGGCATGTCGACCGTCTACCGCGGTCTGGACACGATCATCGGCCGCGAGGTCGCCATCAAGGTGCTCAGGGCGCAGGCGGGTTCCGACGAACTGGATCTCAGCGCCCGCTTCCTGAACGAGGCCAAAATCAGCGGTCGGCTGCTGCACCCCTCGATTGTCACTATCTTCGACTTCGGAACCACCTCGGAGAACCAGACCTACATTGTCATGGAGTTTGTCGAGGGGCGGTCTCTGGCACATCATCTGGGCCATCTCAACGCCGAGCAGTTCACCAGGATCCTGCGTGGCGCTGCCCAGGCGCTGGACTATGCGCACTCCAAAGGGATCGTGCACCGCGATATCAAACCCTCGAACATGCTGCTGACTTCGTCCGGCGATCCGAAGATCCTCGACTTTGGCATTGCTCTGCTGACGGGCTCGGCGGGGAACCGCATCACCCAGACCGGTATCGTGGTGGGAACACCCTACTACCTCTCTCCGGAGCAGGTTTCCGGCGCTCCGATCACCCCCGCAGCGGACCAGTTTGCGCTGGCCGTTGTAGCCTTTGAGCTGCTGACCGGCAAAAAGCCGTTCTCCGGCGAAACCATGTACGAGGCGATGAGTTCTATCGTCATGCAGCCGCCAGGGGATGCCGGATCGCTGAATCCAACCCTGGGCAACGCGTCGAAGCCGGTTTTGGAGCGTGGGCTTGCGAAGAAACCCGGCGACCGGTTTGCGACCTGCGCGGATTTCGCCGAGGCCCTTCTGGATGCCCTGGCACGCAGCGTGGCATGGCGGCCGTTTCAGGGAGGCGAGGCGTCGACCCTGCGTGCGCCAGGACCTGTGGCCGTCTCGAGTCCAGTGGCCGCTGCCGCCTCCGCCACTGCGGCGAGCCGGCAATCAACGCACACCCGGATCGATATGCCGATGACCGTGGGACTTTCGGTTGTAGGAGCCGACGCGGCCCCCGCCGATTTTTCTTTCACACGCGTCGTTGCAGCCGGTCCCTTCTTTGGTTCCGGGGAAGCGCACTTCCAGGAGATCAGGAGCAAGCTGAATTTTTATCAGGAGCAACTGGAAAAGGAATGCGATGCGCTGATGAAGCAGTCGCGGGTCACCTATGTTCTGTGGGTGGTCACTGTCAGTCTGGCGTTCGTCGTGCTGCTGTTGGGCGTGGTGCTTTTTCTGTTCCATCAGACCACCAGCGGCGCCGTCACCACGGCCAGCAGCGCGATGCTGTACTTCCTGCACCGCATCTTTCAGCAGCGTGAAGATGTCTACCGTAAGGCGGCCGACGCCAAGCGCGCTACCGTGGAATACGGGAACCAGTGGGCTTTGGTGATCCAGACCATCCAGGGTATGGAGGATCCCAGGGAGCGAGTGTTGCGCGAAGCCCGGCTCGTGGAGGCCATGACCGACCGCCTGCACGGAGGAAGAAGCTCCGTTTCGCAACGAAGCAGGCGCACCCCGGTATCGGCATCCGGATGACTGGCCTGTTCTGTGGCCTGATCAGAACCGGCGCGAGCTATCGCGGGACTCGCTATTGCATACATTGCGTGGACTCGCTCTCGAGCTGGGAAACCAGGAGCGTGCGGGGCGACGAGATCCGGCGCAGCGCGGCGATGAAAAGAGACGGAGAGCAGCTAATCGGGGGATCAGATGCCCAGTTTCTTCACTTCCTCGTTGTAGTACTTGCGGTAGAGGATGTCCCACTCCTGGCTGCCTTCGGGAATGATGCGGCGCTGCGACTCGATCTTTTGGCGAGCGGCCTGATCGATGCGCATCTCTTCCAACAGCAGGTGTTCGAGCGCCTTACGGGCTTCCTGGCGGATGGTATTGCGGTCTTCCAGGAAGTCGCACTCCGGGGTCTCAGCGAGTGTATCGGCCACAACGTGGGCCAGCTTATTGAGTTTGTCGCGAGAAATTCTCACAGCACCGCCTTATATTTACGCGCCAACTCGGTTTTCACCTTTTTGAACATCTCCGAATAGCTGGCGCCGGTGCGGTGCATTTCTTCCTGATAGGCGTCGAGGATGACGCGCACCTCGTCGTTGATGCGGTCCTCGAGGGAGAGCTCGTCCAGCAAACCCTGGTAGACGCGCTCCTCCACGGCACGAAGTTTCGCGGTTTGAATCACCTTGGCGTCGATGAGCTGCTTTACGGTATGGCGCGCCAGATAGCCAACGTACTCACGGGAAAAGATCATGGAACTCTTTCGGAATATAGCACATGGCGCGGGATTGGCAGGAGCATGCAGAGGACCTTGCCGGAGGTTTTGGTGCGGACGGCCGGCAGAAAGGTGCAGATCTGCTCAGGCCAGAGTTTCCAGCGCTTCAACCGAGGAAAGAACGCGGATTTCTCCGTGCTTTTCTTGTCCGGCGCACAGCAGCGCCACGACAATGGGAACAGCCACGAGATAGTTGAGCAGGAATGGAGGCATCAGGAGATTCAGGGTGAATCCAAACCGCAAACTCATGGCAGCGCACAGCGGTGTTACCGCAACAGCCAGGAGTTGGAACGTTGCACCGGAGAGTTGGTCTCTCGCGTCGGCGCTGCCATGATGACCCGCAGGGCAGCACGCGTCGATTCATTGCCGTGCATGACGCGCCGCGGCCCGATGGTTTCATCCGGACTTCTGCTCGCGCTTTGCATCGCGGATGCGGCGGATTTCTTCCATGCGCTGGGCAAGCAGTTTCTCGCGGCCTTCCTGAGTAGGCTGGTAGTAGCGGCGACCGGCGAGCGAAGGAGGCAGGCACTCCATGTCGGCCACGCGGCCCTCTACATCGTGCGCATATTGATATCCCTTGCCGTAGTCGAGTTCTTTCATGAGTTTCGTCGGCGCATTGCGCAGGTGCAGCGGCACCGGCTCCTGACGCGTCGATTCAATATCGGAGAGCACTTCGCTGTACGCCGTATAGAGCGCATTGGATTTCGGCGCGAGGGCAAGGTAGACCGCGGCTTCTCCAAGCGCCAGGTCGCCCTCAGGGCTGCCGAGGAACTCCATGGTGTCGCGAGCGCTGAGCGTGAGGTTCAGTGCTTCGGGAGCAGCCAGGCCGATATCCTCGACGGCCATCCGCACCAGCCGCCGCGCCACGTAGAGAGGATCCTCGCCGCCCTGCAGCATGCGGCCCAGCCAATAGAGCGCGGCATCGGGATCGGAGTTGCGGATGGATTTGTGCAGCGCGGAGATGAGATTGTAGTGCTCTTCGCCCTGCTTGTCGTAGATCAGCACGCGCTGCTGCAGAGCTTCGGTGGCGATTTCGCGCGTGATCGACTGGCCGTCCGGGCGAGCCTTCGCCAGTTTTACAGCCACTTCCAGCGCGTTGAGAGCGTTGCGGGCATCGCCCGATGCATAGGAGGCCAGCAGGTCCAGAGCACCTTCGCCGGCTGTGAGATGTTGTGTGCCCAGACCGCGCGCCGGATCGGCGAGCGCGCGTTCAAGAAGCGTGACAATTTGCGCGTCGCTGAGCGCCTGCAGCGTGTAAACGCGGCAGCGGGAGAGCAGGGCAGAGTTGATTTCGAAGGAGGGATTTTCGGTTGTGGCGCCGATCAGCCGGATCGATCCTCGCTCCACCCAGGGCAGAAAGGCATCCTGCTGGGCGCGGTTGAAGCGGTGGATCTCATCGATGAAGAGAATTGTGCGCGTGCCCCAGGTGGCCGCCTTCTCCGCGTCGGCCATCACCTGCTTGATTTCTTTAATCCCGGAAAGAACCGCGGAGAATTCGATAAAGGTCGCCTTCGTAGTCTCGGCAATGATCTTCGCGAGGGTCGTTTTCCCCACTCCCGGAGGGCCCCAGAAGATCATCGACGAGGCATCGTCGCGCTCGATCTGCACGCGCAGAGGCTTGCCTGGGCCAAGGAGATGCTCCTGCCCCAGAAACTCGTCGAGAGAACGAGGCCGCATGCGCTCGGCGAGCGGTGCAGCGACATGCGTGGCTTTCGTGTCGGTTGAAGCGCCGAAGAGGCTCATTCCTCTTCATCATCGCTCAGAGGGCGGCGCCTTATCGAAAGAATTCATTCGATGCTGCGATAGCCGGTATGCCGTCGTGATATCAGCCCGCATCCCTGCTGCGGACGGCTCGTTGCCGCGCCGCCTCATACAACAAAATCGACGCGGCGACCCCGGCATTCAGCGATTCAACAGGACCCGGCATGGGGATGGCGATGCGTGCGTCGGCACGGTCCAGCAGATCCTGTGACAGTCCACTGCCTTCGTTGCCGATGAGAATCGCCGCCGGCCGGGTGAGGTCGCAGGCGGAGCAGGGAATCGATTCATCCTCTCCCGAGGCCGCGACTGCGGCCAGGATCGGAATCTTTCGCTCGGCCAGAGCTGCCAACGCCGAACCGGTCTTTTCCGGGACGACCGGCACACGGAACGCTGATCCGGCGGAAGCGCGCTGCACCTTGGAATTCCAGACGTTGACGGTTCCTGGCAATGCCACGACGCCAGTGACTCCAAAGGCTTCTGCCGACCGAATCAACGTGCCGAAATTGCCGGGATCCTGCAGCCCGGCAGCCAAAATCACGAGCTGCCGCTGCCCGGCCAGCGCATCAGCCAGGCTGAACTGCGGTGGTTCTAACAGAGCGGCGATGCCCTGTGGGGATTCCGTTTCGACGGCGCTGGCAAACACCGCCGGGTTGAGCGAAACAACGGATGTATGGTCGGGGATCGGCAGCCGCTCCAGCAGGCGAAGATTACGACCGTCCGGATCGGTGCGGATGAAGACGGTGCGCAGACGAAGACCGCTCCGCAATGCCTCGGTCAGCAGATGCCCGCCCTCGATGCCGATGACCTCCGCGCTCTCGCGGCCATTCCGGGCAAAGGCAGCGCGCAACTCGCGCACCCGGGCATTCTGGCGACTCTGTACAATGCTGATGAGGCGCGAGCGATCCGAAGCCGTCGGCATGGCTGGATTCTATCCCGTCTCCACTGTGGCTGTGGGCTGGGTCGGCTGGGCTTAAAGGCTGCCGATCTTCTCCCTTATTTGTGCTGGATCACCGGCACTTCACCTGGCCTCATGGAGACGGACCGAATTCACTTCTGACTTCAGTCCAGGCCGGGCTTCGTCGACAGTTCTTGCGGCTACGAGAAGTACCTCGACGGGAGAGGCCTTGGCGGCGGAAATTCTGCGCATCCATCCGGACGAACCTGAGGCGGACCGGATTCAATATGTCGCGTCCTGCATCCGCGGCGGCAAAGTCGTCGGCATGCCGACGGACACCTTCTATGGGCTGGCCGTCGACCCGGTCAACCTGCGGGCAGTGGAAAGCATTTACGAGATCAAATCGCGCCTGAAGCACAAGCCGCTCTCCTTGCTGGTCGCCAACCTGTCCCAGGCCTACCAGCTGGCGCGGGAGATCGGTACCTGCTTCGACCTGCTGGCGGAGCGCTTCTGGCCAGGACCCCTGACCGTGATTGTTAAGGCCAGTTCTCGTCTGCCGCTGCGCAGCACCGCCAATACTGGCAACGTGGCCCTGCGCATTCCCGAGGCTGCCATTCCCCGAGCTGTGGTCGCTGCGCTGGGATTGCCCATCACTGCAACTTCCGCCAATCTGGCGGGACTGCCGGAGTGTACTTACGCTGCTTGCGTGCGCGATCAGATTGGCGAACGCGTCCCGCTCATCGTGGATGGCGGCCCTACTGGCCGTAGCGTGCCCACCACCATCGTCGACCTCTCCAACGGAGATGGCGGCTGGCAGATCCTGCGCGAGGGCGCAATTCCCACGCACGCGATTGCTCTCGCCCTCCAGGAGCGATGATCGTAGTCCAATGATCGTGCCCAGAGACAACCTGCAATCGGTGCGCGTCGGGGCGTGGAAATCCCTTCCGATTTCACGAGCCCGGGTCCTGCTGTGGGCCGTAGGTGCGGTGCTTGCAGGAAGCGCAGCCTGGGTACTGTGGGTGAGTGGGCAGATCCGCTACTATGCAGTGCGGGATGAGTCGCGTCCCGCCGACGCCATCGCCGTCTTCGGCGCGGCGGAATACGACGGCCGGCCCTCGCCGGTTCTGCGCGCCAGGCTCGATCATGCCCTTGAACTCTACCGTCGGGGTTTAGCTCCCCTGGTCATCACACTGGGGGGAGGCGATCCCACCGACCGCCACTCTGAAGGCGGCGTTGGCCACGATTACCTGCTGGCACATGGTGTGCCGGAGCAGTCGATCATCGCCGAGACGCAAAGCAACAATACAGAGGAATCGGCGAAGCGGCTCGCGGTCATTGCCCGCGCCAACGGTCTTAAATCCATCGTAGTGGTCAGCGACGGAACCCACCTCTTCCGCATTCATGCGATCTGCGAGCGTGATGGGCTGCGCGTCTATACTTCGCCGCGTCCCGTAGGCCGGGCCATTCCCCGGGCACAGCGGGCCGAACGCGCGATGCACGAGATTCTGAGCTATACAGCCTGGCGGCTGCACATGCATTGAGGAACCAGCTGAGAAGCGGCCAGCGAAGAAGCGGTTAGCTAAAGGCCGGATAGCCGAGAGATCCGGCATTAATGATTGAAATGAACTTCAGCGTGGAGCTCGTGGGCCACCTGGCCGTCGCGCAGCATCTGCGCCGCCTTGGCAAGATCGACCCCCTGAGGAACAGGCCGGTAATCGCTGCAGATTTCATCCTCCTGATCGCCAATGCTCTTGAAGAACAGCGCATGCCCGGAGATGTGGACGTGAGTCTGCGTAATATCCCAGACGCCTGAAGACAGCTCAGTGCGGATGATCTGAAACGTGCCGCCGGGATTCATGCGCCCCAGCAGGCCCCAGCCAAATTCAACCGCCTGCGTCAGGCGGCCATTGAGGGTCTTCAGGCGTAATTGGTGCTCGTCCACCACCATCGTGCCTGACATCGCCGCCAACACTCGGGCGCTCATGGTGGGGGGCGAAAAAGAGGGATTGGGCTTGTAGGAGAGATGAATCTCGCCGTTCTCCCGGCCTGTGAACTGCCAGATAAAAGCCTTCGGCAGCATGTTCATCAGGTCTCGCGCCTGCTGATCATCGTGCTGCTCATTGCGCTTCTGCTTTTGGCGAAAAGATGGATCCGACAGCATCTGCTGTATACGGTTCAGATCGGCCTGATGCTCCTGAGGCGTAGGCGGACGGCCGCTGTCTTCGATCAGCTGCGAAAGATTGCCGTTCGCGGTCTGGATCACCAGCTTAACCACGTTCTTGTCCGGTGACTTGTATGCGTCTTTGTACATCCAGCGGCTGTGATCGTGATCATCGGCGTAGATCTCATTTCGGACCACCTTCTCCACGATTTGCTGCGGCGATTGACCCAGAGCACGCGGGGAAACCACGATGGCGAGAGCCGGGATGAGCAGGAGCGAAGCCCAAAGCCGATGACTTGCGGAGGACCGGGTCATTTGCTGTCTTTCCCGTTCGGGATGGGGAAAATACCTGCAATTCTCATGCGTAGAAATAGTAGCGATCCTCCTGGGAACCTAACGAACGCCCCTTGGTCCGAATACCGATCGAACGCATCAGGTTGCCCCACGGTGGTTTTTGGACGGTTCAGAGAGCCGCGGGGGAATCAGCCATTACAATAGCCCAAGAGACCGATCACGAATGGCACACATGGTTTTTTGTTCGCGCTACAAGCAGGAAATGGAGGGACTCGACGAGCCTCCGTTCGACAGCGATTTCGGCAACAAGGTGTATAACAACGTTTCGAAAAAGTCCTGGCAGGAATGGGTGGAACGGCAGAAAATGCTGCTGAATGAATACCGCCTGCAACCCTGGACCCCTCAGGCCCAGGAGTTCCTGGTCGAGCAGATGGACCAGTTTTTCTTCGGCGAAGGTGCGGCGCTGCCGAAGGAATATGTCCCGCCAAGCGGCCATTAGTTAATTTACCCGGGGCGGCGCCGGCGCTCAGCTGTTGTGCTCGCGAGCGGGCGCCGTCGGAGCAGACGTTCTGCCCGGGCTCTTCCGCTCCAATTTCCCATCCTTCAAGCTGAACGACTCCCCGCGCCAGGTGACCGTGTCGGAAGCGTAGCTCCACGCCCATAACCCCAGAGCGATCAGGTCGCGCAGCGGCAGCAGCCAAAGGTTCCTCACCACCTGGGTGTCTCCCAGAATGCCGACACCCACGCCCAGCGCAAGGCAGACCCGGAAGAGCAGGACCAGGCTGAAGAGCGCGATCGCCGGAAGACTGAAAGCGGTGGCGATCAGGTTCAGCATGCCCCATGCCAGGCCATAGGAGAACATCAGGCCGGCGTAGCCCCCGGGGCGCGACTCCCGCATGGTGCGCAGCCAGCGCAGCTGATGATCGAAAAAGCTGGCGAGGTCCCAGCCAGGAACCGAAGTTTCGACCACCTCTTCAGCCAACTCTACGCAAAATCCAGCGGCATGAACGCGGGCACCCAGCTGATAGTCGTCCGCCAGGTAGTCGACCAGCGGCGCGAGGCCGCCGATGGCGTTGAGGGCGGCTCGGGAGACGGCCAGCGTCGAGCCCAGGCCAAAGTGCAGCCCGCCCTCCAGCCGACGCGCGGTCAGCACACCGGGCGCAAACTCCGTTGCGATGCCCAGTGCCTCCAGTCGGGAGCCCAGCGTAGGAGACCCCACCCCGCGAGGTCCATGCGCGCGGCCCCGGTAGAGAGCGGTCACCAGCCCGGTCGGCTTCAGATCCTGCATGGGCGTGAAGGGTGCCAGGATTTGGGCGAGGTAGCGTGGCCCGACTCGGATATCGCTGTCGTTGATGATCAGGTAATCGTAGCGGGCATGCGGCTGCAGCTGCGTCAGATTCGAGACTTTTCCGTTGGGGCCCAGAACCTCGGGGCAGAGGATGAGCCGGATCGCGCGCTCAGGGAATTCCTCCTGCAGCCGCTGGACAGCCGCAGCAGCCGGGTCTTCGAAGCTGGAAACGCCAAAGAGAATCTCGTATTCGCCGTCGTATTCCTGGAGGCAATGGCTGCCGAAGGATTCCGCCATCCCGGGATCCGTGCCCCGCAGCGGCTTCAGGATGCTCACCGGGGGTGCAAAAGAAGCAGAGAAGCGCGGCCGCCGCAGAAAGGCACGCGCACTCCAAAGAGCGACGAGGTAATAACCAATGCCGGCGACGGTGAGGAGGGTGGTGACGCCGGCAGTGATGAGGGCGAACATAGGACCTGTCATTCACCCAGGATCGGCATATCCAGCGGTGGCTGCGCCAGCCACGCTGCATTGGCAATGCGGTCCAGCGCACGGCGCAGCGATGACGCTGCACAGGGTTCGACGGTGACTACAAACGGCAGATTGCTCTTGCCGAAGCCGGGCCGCTGAAAGAGCGCTTCGATATTGATCTCCTCGGCTGCCAAAGCGCCGGCGATTTCAGCCACGATCCCGGGAGTATCCTGCACGACAAAGCGGATGTAGTGCCGCAGCTCAAACTCACCGCTAACCTGCGCCGCACGGCTGGGCAGGTCAACCGACCTCGATCCGTGGGCCAGGGAGATCAGATCCGAAACCACCGCAACGGCCGTGGGGTGACCGCCCGCTCCATGTCCGGAGAAGACCACGTCGCCGCCATACTTGCCACTCACCAGCACCATGTTCTCCGTCCCGCGCGACCAGGCCAATGGCGAGCGCAGCGGCACCAGCATCGGCCCCACGGCCGCAGAGACGCCGTCGTCCCGCCGTTCGGCCTTCGAGATCTGCCGGATGGTACAGCCCAAATCCCGGGCATAACCGAGATCGACCGCATCGACTGGAGTGATCGAACGGCACTCCACTGACTCCAAATTCAGGCCGGCACGCAGCGCAATACGGGACAGAATGACCAGCTTGGCGCGCGCATCGTAGCCGTCCACATCTTCGCTCGGGTTGGCTTCGGCGTAGCCCATCGCCTGCGCGTCGCGCAGAACATCGGCAAAGGCCGCGCCCGCTTCCATGCGGCTCAGGATGTAGTTGCAGGTTCCGTTGAGGATTCCCTCGATGCGCGTAATGCGATCGCCGGCCAGCCCCTGCTGCAGGCCAGGAATGACCGGAATCCCTCCGGCGACCGCGGCGCCATAGAGCAGATGCGCGCCTTTGCTGCGGGCGAGGCGGTCAAGTTCGATGCCATGCTGCGCGATGAGCTTCTTGTTGCCGGTGACGGCGGATTTTCCCGCCTCGAGCGCGCGGCGTACCCAGGTGCCCGCCGGCTCCAGTCCGCCGGCCAGCTCCACGATCACGTCCACATCGGAGCGGAGCACCTCTTCGAAGTCCTCCGTCCACACCACGGTCGAAGGTACCCAATCTGCTTTCTTGCGGGCGATGCCGCGATTAAACACGTAGGAGAGCTGAAGGCTTTCCGGCTGCAGATCGCAAAGGATGCGGGCAACAGAACTACCCACGGTGCCAAATCCGAGAATGGCGACTTTCATATCTACAGGGTATAAGGGAAGCGGCTCAGGGTGCAGACGGTGCGAGTCCTCTGCGCGCGTTTTGCATCTTATCTGACATTCCCCGAACCTGGGATAATCACAGCTGAGGTACCTATGCAGGGGCATTCCGCAAATCTTCCCCAATGGCGTCTTCGGGCGCAGCAAGCGATGCGCCGGCCATGGGTGAGAATCGCTGCTGTGGTCGTCGCTATCCTGATCGTGCTGGTACTCGTGGTGCCATTCTTCATCAACGCCGATACTTTCCGGCCGGTTGTTGAGGATCAGATCTCCAGCGCGCTCGGTCGCAAGGTCACGCTCGGGCACCTGAGCTTCTCACTCCTTACCGGAAGTCTCAAAGCGAAGGACATCGCCATTGCCGACGACCCTGCTTTCAGCAGCACGCCGTTTCTTGAGGCGAAGTCGCTGCATATCGGCATCGAGACAGGCGCTCTGCTCTTTCATCATCAGGCCAAAATCAGGACCTTTACCATGGACGCTCCGGAGATTCACCTGATCTCCAATCAGAATGGGGTTTGGAACTATGCGAGCCTGACACGCAGCCAGCGCAGCAGCACGGGGAGCAGCCAGCAGTCCAGCAGCGCTGCGGATGTCACGATCGGCGATCTCAAAATCGAGAATGGCACGGTGGTCGTTTCTTCACTGGCCGCTCCCTCAAGGCCCTTCACTTACAGCAATGTGGATCTCAAAGTGCAGCATCTGTCATTCACCCAGGCGATGCCCTTTACGCTGACCGCGGACCTGCCCGCTAACGGATCGGTAGAACTCAGCGGCACGGCTGGGCCGGTGCCGCAGCAGGATGCAACGAGCACGCCACTTCAGGCGAACCTGACCGTGAAGCAGTTCGATCCGGTGGCCGCGGGTGTGCTGCCGGCGGGCGAGGGAGTTTCGATGGTGGCCGATATCACCGCGCAGCTGCGATCCGATGGCAAGACCGTGACCGGTACCGGCAAGATTCACGCCTCAAAACTGATTCTGTCGCGCAGCGGCTCACCGGCGCCCCAGCCGGTGGATGTGGACTTCAGCCTTGCCGACGATCTGCACGCGCACAGCGGCCAGGTACAGGACATTGCGGTCCATACCGGCAACCTCGAAGCACACATCAACGGCAGCTTCCAGATGCAGCCACAGACCACGACCCTCAATCTGCACCTAGCGGCGCCGGGTCTTCCTATTGACGGCGTGGAGCAGTTGCTGCCCTCAGTCGGCATCCATCTGCCCAATGGATCCTCCCTCAAGGGCGGCACGCTGACCGCGAATCTTGCCGTCACCGGAACCTCCAGCGCACCCGACATTGTCGGTCCCGTGGAGATCGATAACACGCAGCTGGAGGGCTTTAATCTGGCGTCGAAGATCCAGGGCATCAACCCGCTGAGCAGCAGCAAAGGCAATGCCACCGCGATTCGTCTGGTCAAGGCTGACGTACACTCCACCGTGCCCTCCACCGACCTGACCAATATCAACGCCGATATACCCTCCATTGGCACGGCCACAGGCAGCGGATCAGTCTCCGCGACGGGTGCGCTTGACTTTCATCTGCTGGCGAAGCTCAGCGCATCCGGCGGAGCCGGCGCCGTGATCAGCGGGGCGGCCAACGCGCTGGGCGGTCTGGCAGGCAGCCTGCTGCACACCTCGGTGAGCAATGGCATACCCCTGACCATCACCGGCACCACGGCGAATCCCTCCATCCGCGTCGATCTGGGCGCTATGCTGAAGGGCTCTGGCAAGAGTGGCACCCAGCAAAAGCCCAACGTCGGCGGGGCCGTGAAAGGGCTCCTGGGACACTAAGCGACTTCTGCGCCGTCAGCGCGACGAAACGAGAAGGGCCGCGCTCCAATGGAACGCGGCCTCTTCTGTTTAGCGACTGATCAGGCGCCCTGTTCGACTGTATGCCTCGGCCGCACCCGAAACTTCTTCGTGGTGATGGCAAGCGCGCGCTCCATCTTGCGCAGGGCGTGCGTCTCATCGGGAGCGGCAAAGGTCGACGCGGTGCCGCGCGCCGAGGCGCGGCCGGTGCGGCCAACGCGGTGCACGAAATCTTCGGCTTCTTTGGGCATATCGAAATTGACCACGTGCGCTACGTCGGCGACATCGATGCCGCGCGCCGCCACGTCGGTCGCCACCAGCACGCGATGATGTCCCTGAGCGAAGCTGCGCAGTGCCGCATTGCGCTGCGACTGCGAACGGTCGCCATGGATCTGCGTGGCCGAGTGACCGGAACGCAGCAGACGCCGCGCCACGCGATCGGCTCCATGCTTGGTCCGCACGAAGACCAGAAAGCTGCCGCCATGCGAGCTCAGCAGATGCTCGAGCAATTCCTGCTTCTTATCGACAGGGACTTCAAAAGTCTGCAGCTCGACATTGGGCGACGGCTTCAGAACCGAGCCGATCTCAACCCGCACCGGATCCTTCAGGTAATTGCGCGCAATCTCGCGAATCTCGGGGCTCAGCGTCGCCGAGTAGCAAAGGGTCTGGCGATCCACTGGCAACAAGCTGGCAATGCGCCGGATGGAGGGCTGGAAACCCATATCCAGCATGCGATCCACTTCGTCGAGCACCAGCATTTTGATGCTGCTCAGGTTGACAAGCCTGCGCTCGAGATAATCTTCCAGCCGTCCCGGCGTGGCAACGATCAGACGTGCTCCGCGGCGGATGGTCTCGATTTGAGGCCCTTCGGCAAGACCGCCGCACACCAGCGCGGCCGTGTTCTGGCTGCGGGTCAGGTTGCGCCATTGTTCCAGTACCTGCATGGCCAGCTCGCGCGTGGGCAGCAGCACCAGAGCCTGCGGACCTTTGGCATTCTTCGCCATGCGCTCAATGAGCGGAATGAGGAAGCTGAGGGTTTTTCCCGTGCCGGTCTGTGCCGTAGCCAGCACGTCGCGGCCTTCAAGAGCCGGCGGGATCGCGCCTGCCTGCACCGGAGTCGGAGTAACAAAGTTAGCGTTGGCCAGCTGCTGTTGCAGAGCTGGCGAAAGGAGTAGTTCAGTGAAATTCTTCAATGCTTTCCTGTGCTGCGTCTGCCGGCGCTTCACCCTGAGGAATCGTCCTCAACTCATCCGTGAAGCCGCTTCGGCAGCCGCGCTGCGTTGGTTCCGGCGCTCTCGGGGAGCGGCGCGGGAACATTCGATCTTCTATGCAGGAAAAATCTGTTGCCGGTCAGTCCGGCGGCGCTGACAGAACGCCGATGCAGAATTCGCCACACACACTGCGTTCGGCTGCGCTGCGCGTTGGCGCGGCAGCCAGGCCCGTGTACCTCACTCTGGGGCCATCACGCTGAGGGGCCTGGAACAATTACGGGAGGACGGTCTGGCGGATGAAGGCGAGAACGGCTCACAACCAAACAACTGAGCGTACCTTCATCATAACAGGGAACGACCGGTTCGTCCGGCAATTCGTGGCGGGCGTCGTACAACTGCCGTGCCATAAGGTTCGCACAGTCGCTGTCAGGCGTTCGGGTTCCAGATGTCCACGTGCCATTTCCACGTGCCGCTTTCCTGGCGCCAGAAGACTACGTACTTCACTTCCATCTGCTTTTCGAACTGCCCAGGCGGCTCAACGGTCAGCGTCGCGCGTCCGATCTCGACCACGCCATCGCCGGCCTGGATCACGTCGACTGAAGTCAGGATCGCGGAGGTGGCGTGAGCAGACTGCACCAGATCGGTCCAGAAGTGCTGAATGGCAGAGCGCCCTGAGATCATGGGCGCTCCGGGCGGCAGAATGCGCGCGTCCGCCGTGTAGATCTGTTCGATCGCGGCAAAGTTGCGCCTGCCGAAAACCTCCCGGTTGAACAGCTCATTGGTCCTGGCCATGCCGGCTTTGATTTCGCTGAGAAAGGGGATCGTTGCGCTTTCCATGGCTTGCGATAGTAGCACCAGCGGCCGTCGTCCGCAATTCGCCCAGACTGGTTAATTAGAGGAAAAGCAGTTACGGTGATTCCGGCGTTTTACCGGGGGGTTCAATGTTGATCTTCCATGAAAAGTTCCAAAGTGCGGACAGGGATAGGTCGTATAACCACCCTGATAACAGCGACATATCAGATTACACTAAAGTAGTAACTACTAACGTAATACCCTTAACGAGACATCTGCGACACAAGCATATTCCTCTAAGGAAAAAGCCGGGCAGCTCGACCGGCTCACCCGGCTATTCTCTCCTCGGAGGCACCACCATGAAGTGGTTCCGGATCCTGTGTACAGCTGGTTTTGCGCTGTCCACCGCAGCTTTCGCGCAAGTCAGCATCACCGGAAATGAGCCCGTCACCGGCGGTACGTTCACCTCTCCCGTTACCATCTCTGCTTTCGCCTCATCCCCTAATGCAGTGTCAGGATGGGCTGTCTACTTCAACAACACCGAGGTCTACTCCAACGGTACTGGCCTCGACGGCGTTCTGGACGTCACAGTTACGCCGCCCACCGTTCCCGGCAATTACAAAGTGACCGTCACCGCATGGGATACGACCGGAGCGCATGCCTCATATGTTGCGACTAATGTCACCGTGAACAGCTCCCCGCTGCCCACGCCGCCTGGAGATGCGACGCTTTATCCGAACCTGCAAAACGCCTCCGGCAACCCGGGCACGTGGAGCCCCTGCACCGGCAGCTGCGCCGGGTCGGGAGGCAGCGGTTCCGGCAGCGACAGCTTCAGCAATCCGTCACCCTCGCTCTCGCACGCGTCGATGGGACAGACGTCGAACGGCTCGTACTTCAACACCATGTATTACCGGCATCTGGGCTGTCCCAGCGCCGGGTGTACGGGCGTGAGCAACTTCCTCGACGATGTGTGGTTTTATGTTCCGTCCACCGCTGCCCACCTGCAGGCTCTCGAGTTCGATCCTGATGTCTACGATGGCAGCTACGAATATTTCATGTCCATGCAGTGCGATTCCGCCAGCGGCAAGTGGCGCTTCTGGGACATGGCGGCAGGGAAGTGGACGGTCCAGAGTTCCTCCGGAGGAACAATCCCTACCTATAACTGCGGGCTGCTGAGCCAGACCAATCAGTGGCACCATCTGCAGCTGTACGGAACGATGAACTACTCTGCGAAGACGTATACCTACCAGACCTTCGTGATCGATGGCGTCACGGTGTACTCCAACATCGGCAATACCTATGACGCAAAGACTTATAGCGGAGGAGAAACGCTGAACATCGAGCAGCAGATCGACAATAACTCCTCAGCGGGAACCAACACCGTCTACTACGACAACTACAACCTGTGGGTCTGGTAACCGTTAGCAAAAGCAAATTACCTGTCCCGGGTCTCATATGCGAGGCCCGGGACAGTTGAAAAACGTAGTTCCGCCTGCTAATGCCCGGCCAGCACTGTTCCGCCGATGCGATTCGGGTCGAGCCGAATCAGTCCTCCGTCACTTCTTACAAAAGGATCCCGGCGCTGAGGCGAACGGATAAGCCGGTTCGCGGTGACGGCGAGGATATTGTGCCCGCGGGTGGTGGGGTGGAGGCTGTCCCAAAACAGCCAGGTGTCGGGATCGATGACGGGGTTGCCCTGGGACATTCCCGTAATGTTGGCCAGTGCGTATCTGGAAGGCGACGCAACGATCTGCTCAAAGAGAGAAAAGACGTCGAGCTGGAACAGCTGGAGACGCCGGCCAGGATTGAAGTCGCGCAGGATGGCGAGACCCGTCGCCAGAACGTCGTTGTAGAAGACGCTGGCCTGGGTCGCCGGAACCGATGTAGTGGAGGAGCCGTTGAGGCGAGGTGTCAAACCCAGTGGAGGCAGGTTGGGCACCAGAAATTGGGTAGCGCCGGCATCGATGAGGCGCTGGACGTTGAGGGCCTGCTGAATGGCAGCATCGAAAACCTGATCGGGCGACGTAGCATAGAGCACGTCGATGGCACCGCCCCACACGACGAAGAGTGTCTTGTCGGTAATTTTCGGGTGAGTGGCAAGGTAGTCGGTGATCTGTTGCCCGATGTTATCCACGTCGACAGAAAGGGAATCGGAGGGGCCGAAGGTGAAGAGACCGGTGCCCACGCCGGTGGTGGCGAAGCCATAAGCGTAGTCGGTTCCGCCATCGAGCGAGGCTTTGACAGCGGGTTGGGCGGGGAGCATCGCAGCCAGCTGCTCAATCCATACGCCGAAATAGTTTTGGGCGGGCGGCAGGGTGTCGGCGCCGTCGGTAAAGCGGCCATCGGTGTAGTCGGCGGCGATACCCGGAATGCGTACGCCGTATTTCGACTCCGTGAGATCCGCAACATTGCCGGTGTCCGAAAGTGAATCGCCGAAGACGACGATGGAGGTGTAGTCCTGAGCGCGAGCGAGCGAAGCGGTGCACGTGAACAGCAGCGCGGACAGCAAGGAGACACACAGCATCTTCGTTGCGGAACGCCTTTCAGGCCTAACGAATCTGCTGATCTCGGTGCGGTGGAGTGGTGTGAGCACGGTGGCCGGCGCGCGGAACTGCAGAGTCAGTCGCATGGGATGCCGTCCTGAAAGGAAATTTTTAGGTTGAGCCCGAGTGTCCACGCATGCTACGCCGCCGCTATGGCAGTGTCAATCGACAGCGGGTCGCGCTTACGATCGGCCGCGTTCAGCCACAGGCAGACGAACTTCGGCGATGCAGCCGTGGGCCCCGGTGCGGTTACGAAGCGTAATGGCGCCGCCGTGAGCCTCGACAATCTGCCGGGCCAGGGCCAGACCGACGCCGGAGCCGCTCTTCTTGGTGGTGTAGAGGGGGACAAACAAATTGTCAGGATTGGCCAGTCCCGGGCCGTTGTCTTCGATCGCAATCAAGACCAGTTCGCCCTCTTCAGCGGCGCGAAGAGTCACTTCCGGAGCGCACGCCTCCTCCAGTACGACCTCGTCTTCTCCCGCGCAGCGCGTTGCCGCTTCCACTGCGTTGCGAACCAGATTGATGAGCAACTGTTCGATCTGATCGGTGTCGGCGAGGAGATCGACATCGGGAGCGCCGAGGATGCGAACGTCCAGCCGGATCTCCAGGCTCACTACACGCTCCAGCAGCGACACCAGCGGCACTCGTTTCAGAACCGGGGCAGGGAGCTGGGCGAGCTGGCGATAAGCCTGGACAAAGCGGTTAAGGGATTCCGCACGATTTTCAATGACGGAGAGGCCGCGGGTCAGATCGCGGCTGAGGGAAGCAGACGTCGCAGACCGGATCGTCGCCGGGACAGGCTCCCGGAGTGGAGTCGCCGGCGTCCCGCTGTTACTCGCCGATGGGACCGCCGAGGGATCCGTGCCATTCGGCTCTGCCGGCAAAAGGCGAGAGCGCAGGCTGCCGGCAATTGACTTGATGGGTGTCAGAGAGTTCGAGATTTCGTGGCCGATGACGCGGATGAGCCGCCGCCACGCCAGCCGTTCCTCTTCGCGCAGAGCCGCGCTCACATCAGAGAGCACAATCAGGGTATGGGGCACACCGCGCTGGCGAAAAGCCGAGCGCCGGATCATCCATCGCGCCGGATTCTCAACCCCGCTCGGGCGAGCGGCAGGGAATAACGCGGTCTGTGCTTCCTGCGACAGAACCGTCTCGCTGGGCAGTTCGAGCAGGCTGGTCAGCGCGAGATCGCCGGCGGACTTCCCCAAATCGCGCACCGGCTGAAGAGCGAAGGCGCGCTCAGCCGCTGGATTCATCAGACGCAGGCGTGCATCCTGATCGAAGGCGAGGACCGGCGCATCCATTTCCGCGATAACCCGCCGCAGCAGGGCTACGGCTTCGAGTGCACTAACGCGCTGAGCCTGGAGGGTATCGGCCAGAGCATTAATTTCGAGCGACAGCTGGCCGACCGAGTCGTCGCGATTAGCACCACGGGCGCGGAACGAATAATCTTCTTCGCGCAGAGCAGCCACCACATTGGCCAGAGTCTGAATCGGCCGCACTGCCTCTTCGATAAAGGATGAAAAGATCAGCAGCAGAACCAGGAGCAGAATTCCCAAAGTAGCAAAGGTAGGACCAGCTGAGACGTGAAGCAGTGCGAGAAGCGCGGCGCACAAGCCGAGTACGCACAGAGCAGCGACGGTGCAGAAGATACGCAGCCGTGCCTCAAAGGAGGTGCTCTGGCGTTTGGGCTTGCGCCTGCGGTAGGGGTTCATAGTCAGGGGACAAGCGTCGAGGGTACAGGGACCAAGGTTGAGAGACGCCGATGGGACGAGGGATGCCCCGGAGAGCTGTCGCTAGCGGAAGGGAATAATTGCTTCTCGTGAAAATGCGATGTGTTGAGAGCGCACGCGCTAAATCCCATATTTTTCCATCCGCCGGTAGAGCGCCCCGCGGCTGAGGCCGAGGGCTTCTGCCGCCTGGCTCACGTTGCCGTTGCAGCGTGAGAGGGCTTTGCGGATGAGGATACTCTCCACGGACTCCAGACTCATCTCTTCGAGCGCCTGAGTCGAGACGCGCGCCGGGCTCAGGCCGAGGTCCACCACTTCGATGGTGTTTTCGCGGGCCATCAGCACGGCGCGCTCGATGGTGTGGTCCAGCTCGCGGACATTGCCGGGCCATGCATAGTGCAGCATCAGCTGCAGCGCTGCCGGATCCACGCCCTGCACCTGTTTGCGATAGCGCTGCGAGTACCGTCCAAGAAAATGCGCGGCCAGCAGCGGAATATCTTCGCGGCGGTCGCGCAGGGGCGGCAGATGAATCTCGACCGTGTTGAGGCGGAAGAGCAGGTCAGCGCGGAAGCGGCCCTCCTCAACTTCCTTGCGCAGCTCCGCGTTGGTCGCGGAAAGCACGCGCACGTCGAGGCGACGCGTCTTCGATGAGCCGACACGCTCCATCTCTCCGGTCTCGAGAACGCGCAGCAACTTGGCCTGCTGGCGCGGCGGAACGTTGGCAATCTCGTCCAGAAAGAGGGTGCCCCCGTCGGCCAGCTCGAAACGACCGATCCGCTCGGTGCGGGCATCGGTAAAAGCGCCCTTCACGTGGCCGAAGAGTTCGCTTTCGAAGGTGCCTTCAGGCAGGGCTCCGGTATTGACCGCAACCAGCGAACGTGAGGCGCGCGGAGAAAGGGCGTGCAGGGTCTGCGCAACGATTTCTTTACCAGTCCCGTGCTCGCCGGTGATCAGCACATTGGCACCGGAGGGACCAATGCGCGCGATAGTGGCGAGGACCGGCTGCATGGCGGGAGCTGTAGCAATCATCTCCGGCAGCCCCTGGACGCGCAGCAGCCGATTCTCTGCTTCGAGCCTCTGCGCCCGGCGCACTGCGTTGAACAAATCAATTTGCGTGCGCAGGATGGTCAGCAGGCGCGCGTTGTCCCATGGCTTCTGAATAAAGTCGTTGGCGCCGCGGCGCATGGCCTCGACGGCGAGCTCGACATTGGCCCACGCCGTCATCACGATGACCGGCAGCTGCCCTTCGTGCGACCGGATCTGCGTGAGCAAATCCAGGCCTTCGCGCCCGGAGGTGGTGTCACGCGTGTAGTTCAGGTCGAGCAACAGAGCGTCGAAGGCGCCGGATTTCAGTGCGTCCAGCACCATATAGGGCGAGTTCGCCTTTTCGATGCGGTATCCTTCCGGCTCCAGCAGCAATTCGAGCGCGTCAAGGATGTGCGGCTGGTCGTCGGCGATCAGAACAGAGGGAGCCAGCTGGCCGGTCGCATCGGGGATGGCGGATTGGACGGCGGTCGACATTGGCGTTTCCTGTGATTCTGAGGTGAGCCGTGCAGCGCTGCAAAAGCTCTCCGCACTGGCTTCAATTCCTGCTCATCCCGGCCTGCCTGCAAATCCTGCCGGGTTCTGTCCTGCAGGTGGCGCGCCACACCTGCCGACAGAGTAAACGATGCCTGCTACGGCGCGTGCGTGACGATGCCGGATTTGGCGTCATCGATGGAGACATGGGTGAGATCGAGGGTCGTGCCGGTGGCACGATCGATGTCGACCTTGGCTTTTTCAAAGTTGGTCTGGGCGGCGTCGAGGGCCGATTCGGCGACGGCCAGAGCGCTTTCGGCGTTCAGAGTATCGACGCTGGATTTGGCGCCGAGCTGCTGCTCCTGCTTGACGATTTCGAAGGTGCGCTGCGCCAGGTCGCGAGCCTTTTGCGCGGCTTCGATGCGGCCCTCTGCCTGCTGCAGGGCGAACTGCGAGTTGCGGACGTCGAAGCGAATGTTCTTCTTTTGCTGCTCGAAGGCGATCTGGCTTTGGCGGAAGGCAAGCTGGGCGCGGAACTGATCGGCCTTCTGAATGCGGTTGCGAATCGTAATGTTGAGTGTGAAACCGACCTGGTACTCAGGTGCGGAATAATTGAAGGCGTTCTTCAGCACGCCGGGCGTATCCGGGGGAAGAGTCGAGGAGCAATACTGTGGCCCTTCGTACGGCAGGCAGGCGGGATTGAGCGGGCCGCCATTACCGGTTCCAGCGAACAAACCGTAGGCGTTGAGCTGAGGCAGCAGGGAATTGTTAACGGCCTTCAGGTTCTCCTGCTGAATCTGCATGCCGATTTGCAGGTCGGCCACATCGGGGCGGTTCTTTTCGGCCTCGGCAATAAGATCGTCGATAGATTTTGGCTCATTGGGATCGGGCGCACCCTTGAGATCCAGTGGGATGACCGCCATATCGTCGATTGTAGGATTGTCGGCCCGGGTGAGGGCGTTCTTGAGATTCAGTTCGGAGGCCTGAAGATTGGCCCGTGAAATGGTGAGATTTCCTTCGGCGGTGGCCACGGCAGACTGATCGGTCATGACCTGCATCTGCGGAATCGCCTTGAGTTCAAGCTGCTTTTGATCATCGCTGAGCGTCTGGTTCGCGAAGGCCAGGGAGCGCTCCTTGATCTGCTCGTCCTCGTACGCATTAACCAGATCCCAATAGATATCTTCCACCCCCGTCACCGTCGTGATGACCTGCAGCTCGAAGGCGTAGTCGGTGATCTGAAGGTTTCTCTTCGCGATCCGAATCCATCGCTTGTTGGTGCCGGTACCGAAACCGGCCAGCAGCGGCTGAGTGATGAGGCCCTGCCAAAATAGCTGAATCTCGGGGTCCACAATGTTGAGGGGACTATTGGATGTCACGCGTTGCCCGTTGAGCGTCCACTGAATGCCTGTACCGGTGGGGAAATACTCGGTGTACTGCGTGGTGTACCCAATGGTGTTGTTCTCAAGCAGCGGAACACCATAGAGGAAAGGATTAAATTCCTGGGTTTTGGTGTGGTCGACCTTACCCTGGACCGTGAACACGGGATCGAAGGGATTTACATAGGTGCCTTCGCCGAGCGTCGACTGAACAAGCCCTCCCTGACCGGCTGCGGAAGCACCGGAAGAAACCACGGCACCCGAGGTGGCGGCTCCCGACGCACCCAGCGGGCTACTCACGCTGGTATTAACGCCAAGGGAGACGCCCCCCGCTTTGGTGCGAGCCAGATCGGTGAGCGCGGTGGGCAGATTGTAGCGGAACGAGGCCAGATCAAGATTGTCTTCGATGGCGAGAGCGATCGCATCCTGAAGCGAGACATAGAGCTTGCCGTCGCGAATGAGATTTCCGAGGCGCGGCGAGTTGTGAAGGTTGACGGGCGCAACGGTGCTCGGCCGATACGGGGAGAACGGGTTGTGCGAGTGCGGCAGCTCGACACGGAAGGGCGTTGGAGCAGCGATCGATAGTTCCTGCTGCTGGCGGGCCTGCTCGGCGAGTGTCGGAGTCTGCTTCGGCGGCAGCGTTGCCGGCGTAGGCGCGACCGGATTGGACTGAGGCAGATTCTGAGCCGGTGGCGCAGGGGGCGCGGTCGTTTGCGGTGTCGTTTGCTGAGCGTATCCGCGCGCCACCAGAAGAGCACCACAGAGAGCGAGAGCCGGGAGCTCGAGAGAACGCAGCAATGACCTCACGACGCGGTGACCTCCACGCCGAGATTGGGGTTGGCGGTATCGGCCACCAGCCAGCCATCACGCAGCTCAATCACGCGGGACCCATAGGCTGCGTTGAGCTCAGAATGCGTGACCTGGATGATGGTCGTGCCCTGCTGATTCAGTTCGCGAAACAGCTCCATGATCTCCTTGGCCTGGCTGGAATGCAGATTGCCCGTGGGCTCATCGGCCAGCAGCAGGGATGGCTTGTGAATGACGGCGCGCGCAACACCGACCAGCTGTTGCTGCCCGCCGGAGAGTTGCGAAGGGAAGAGGTCCTTCTTGCCGACAATGTTGAAACGGTCCAGCGTGTCGGCGACCAGCCCCTGGCGCTGGGCGCGCGGCATGTCCTTGTAGGAAAGTGGCAGGTCGATGTTCTCCTGGACGGTCAGGTCGTCGAGCAGGTGATAGCTCTGAAAGACCATGCCGATGTGGCGCTTTGCCAGTTCTGCGCGCTGCCGGCGGTTGAGCACGTGCACCGCCTGATCCTTGAACCAGTACTCTCCCAGCCACTGATCGTCGAGCAACGCGAGCACATTCAGCAGCGAGGATTTTCCCGCTCCGGACGGTCCCATGATGGTGACGAATTCGCCCTCTTTGATCTCGAGGCTCACGCGGCGCAGGACCCAGGTCTGGCCGGCGCCGGTTTTGTAACTGCGTTCGATATGTTTTAACTGAATCATGATCTTCCTTAGCTTCCAGCAGTTAGCTGCCATCCGCCTGCAGACGAATGGGTAGCGGCAGCGGCCTTGCCGCTGATCTCTCGCCGCTGGAAGCTGGCGATGGGCCGCTTACTTGACTTCGAGAACCTGCTCCAGCGATTCGCCTTCGGCGACCACCTTGCCGTCGAAGAGATGAATCTGGCGATCGGCGTGGCGGGCGAAGCGCGGATCGTGCGTCACCATGCAGATGGTCGCGCCTTCGCGGTGCAGGTTCTGGAGCAGTTCCATCACCGCTTCGGCGTTGCGCGAATCCAGATTGCCGGTAGGCTCGTCGGCCAGCAGGATGGAGGGCGATCCGGCCAGAGCGCGGGCCACGGCCACACGCTGCTGCTGACCGCCGGAGAGCTGCGACGGGTAGTGCCGGATGCGATGTGCCATACTAACCCGCTCCAGCGACTCCTGTACGCGGCGCTTGCGCTCGGCTGAGGACATTCCGGAGCGATAGGTCAACGGCAGCTCGACATTCTCGTACACCGTCAGGTCGCCGATCAGGTTGAAACTCTGAAAGATGAAGCCGATCTCCTGATTGCGAATCCGCGAGCGCTGCGAGAAATTCAGATTTTCCACGGAGTGGCTGTTCAGCGTGTAGCTGCCGCCGGTGGGCGTGTCGAGCAGCCCGATGATGGAGAGCAGCGTCGATTTACCGCAGCCCGAAGGGCCGGAAATGGCGACATACTCGCCCTTGTCGATCTTCATGTGCACGCCGGACAACGCGTGTGTCTCAATCTCATCGGTGTAGAAGACCTTGGTGAGGCCTTCAATTTCGATCAGCGCCTGATGATTCTCCATGCCTTCTCTCCGCTCCGTGATTTCTTTGCGATTTATTCGAGACGTACTTTGTCCGTGCTCTCGTATCTGGACATGTCGGAAAGGATCACACGATCACCCTCCTTCAGTCCATCGAGGATTTGAATCTGCGTAACCGAAGCCTTACCCACCTTCACCTGCACCCGCGTGGCTGTTTTGCCGTCGGGGTCGTAACGGAACAGACTGATGGTACTGTCCGGATTACCGAATGCCGGCCGCCCCACGTACAGCACGTCGTGGAGGTGCTCGAGATCGATGGTGCCGTCCACACTCAGCTGCGGAACCGCTCCTTCCGGAAGCGGCCCGTCCATAGTTACGTCAACGGTGCGCGTTCCGTTCAATACGGAAGGATCAATTCGAGTAACGTGCCCGGGAACGACGCCATTGTGGGTGTCGATTTCGGCAGGCTGACCGAGTTGAATATCATGCGCCTGGGTCTCCGCGATCTGCAACGCTGCTTTCAGTTGCCGCGGATCAATCACCTCTGCCACCGATGTTCCTGCCGCCACGTGCTGGCCGACCGACAGGGGCGTAGGCAGGGAAGCAACCACACCGGAGATGCCCGCCTTCACGTGCAGAGCGTCTTCCTGGCTCTGGTACAGAGCCAGCTGGGCCTTAGCCTGGTCGATCTTGGTCTGAGCCGAGGCCATTTGCACCTGGATGGCCTTCTGATTGACGTCGAGTTGCTCAACGCTGATCTGGTGCTGCGCAGTCAGTTGCTCGGCGGTGTTCTTCGACTGGTTGTACTGTATGCCGCTGATCACGCCCAGAGAGTAGAGCTGCTTGTCGGTATTGGACTGCAGCTCCGCCTGGCTGTACTGCGCATTGACCTGCGCTGCGGCCGATTTCTTGTCCATGATCGTGCTGTTCAGCGTCGCATTGAGGCTCTTGTAGTCCGCTTCGGCCTGCTTCACGGCCAGTTGCGCGTTCAGCAACTGCTGCTGCAGCGTCGGGTCGTCTAGATCCATCAGCACTGTATCCGGGTTCACCTTAGTGCCCGGCAGAACGCGGATGCGCACCACAGTCGCCTCAGTCTGCGCCGGAATCAGCTGAATGCTCTCTTCGCGGGGAACCAGCATGCCGAGGCCGCGCACCTGCACGACCATGTCGCCTCGCTTGACGGTATCCGGCCAGACGACGCTGGCATCCACGGAGGGAACGGCCGGCTTGAGACGCATAACAGCCCAGGCAGCAGCGGTGACGCCGAGGGCCACCAAAACCAGCACGACGATCTGCCGGCGAAGCTTCTTTTTCCGAATATCGGGGCGAGCGATGTCCATCACGCCAATGAGATTTGCATGTGCCGCACCATTCCTCGCGAGGATGCAAATTATTACAGGTGAATGAGTTAGGGTGCGCAACAAGGACGCCTTCAGAAGCTCCGGTGGCCACTTCCGGAACCCGGTGTCCGATTCCGGACACCCGCTCTGGATTAGGCCATTAAGGGAATGGCGCGCAGCTTCTCCTCGACCACGCTGACGATCAGCTGCTGGATCGACGAGATCGACTGATCGCCCTCGATGACCGCCACGCGATGCGGTTCGCGTGCGGCTATCTCCTTGTACTTCTCGAAAACGCGCTGATAAAAGAGCCGGTCCTCGGTCTCGAAGCGCCCCTCGTCTTTCCCGTTGCCGGCGGCGCGGCCATTGCGGCGGCGGGCGCGCGCGAGGGAGCGGTAAAAGTTCGCCAGCAACAGGATGGTCAGGTCGGGATTGAGGCCTCCGCACATCACCTGGTGCAGGCGCAGCACCGCGTCGCTGCCTAGTTGACGGCCTCCACCCTGGTAGGCCTCGGTGGAATCGGTATAGCGGTCGCAGAGGACAATGCGTCCGGCATCCAGAGCGGGGCGAATGACCTCCGCGATGCACTGCGCGCGATCAGAAAACATGAGACCCAGCTCGGCTACCGGATCGAGCGCTTCCGTTCGCGAGTCGAGCAACAGGGCGCGAATGCGATCGCCGATGCGCGTTCCTCCTGGCTGGCGCGTGACTGTAACCGGCAGACCCTGCTCCTCAAGATGAGCGGCAAGCTTTCGCAACTGGGTGGATTTGCCGGAGCCGTCGAGGCCCTCAAAGGTCAGAAAGAATCCCCGGGACATGGGTGGAGTTTAGCAGGCGCTCACACCAGGATGTTTCGCCCGGACGGCCCATTCTGGCCCGTTTAAACAGCGGCCTGCTCCCGCTGGCGTTCCGCAATCTCTCGTTCGTCATGCAGCGACACAACGTGGGCGACAGCCTGCGTGAGGCGTGCTTCCTGGGGCCGAATCGTCTTCTCCGTCCGCGTGTAGATATGCTCCACCCGTTCCACGCGGTATGCCCCGGTACGGATCTTTCCGTTGTCCACTCCATCGCCCGGCAGCAGCACCACATCGCCAGGGCGGGGCAGCGTTCGCAGCGTCTCCAGCGGGATGAGATTCACGCAGTTGCCCTCGCCGGAGATGAATTCCAGGCAGTTCTCGCTGTGAATCACTAATTCGCGCGAGCGGCGCACCTCCTGCCGTGCCCGCAGCGCCTGATACCACGTGGCAGCGGTAATGGGAAGGCCGATGAGAAAGCCGACAACATTGGCGATGTAGCTAAGCGTAGAGATCGGAATGGTCATGGCGGTTTGAGCCTGGAACGAATTGTTGAGGGAGTGATCCTATTTTCTAGCAGAAGTCTGGTCGGGCAGCGAAGGCCTCTCCGACGCCGATCAACCGATCTCCCCAGCCCTTTGCACGATCGGGACAGCGACCGGGCCCGATCCGCGTCCATTCATTGTTCGCGTCGGCGCCCGTCCCTGCATGATTAAACTGATTGTTCAACCCGGATCAGGAGGAGTATGCATTTTTCGCCTCGCCCGCTGTTTGGGCTTGCCTTGGCCACCGCACTCTCGCTGCATGCGCAAACCGCTTCCAGCCCCATTCGGATTACTGCCGACCTCACCGACGCTCCCCGCAAAATTTTGCACGCGCAGATGACCATCCCCGTCCAGCCGGGCCCGCTCACCCTGCTCTACGCCAAATGGATTCCCGGCGAGCACATGCCCGACGGTCCCATCGACAACCTCGCCGGTCTTTTTATCACCGCCAATGGTCAGCAGCTGGCATGGGTGCGCGACGACCTCAATATGTACGCACTCCACGTCAACGTGCCGCAGGGCGTGACCGAACTTGATGTGAAGGACGACTTTCTTGCGACCGCTCCTCCCAGCGGCTTTTCCGCCGGCGCCTCTACGAGTGCCAGCCTCGCGCTGCTGAGCTGGAATGAGCTGGTGCTTTATCCCGCGGGGTACAAGAATGATGCCGATATCTCCGTGCAGCCTTCGGTCATTCTGCCGCAGGGTTGGCAGTATGGCACGGCTTTAAGCAAAACCAGCGGGGACAGCACGCGCGTCGACTTTGCGCCCGTTTCCCTGGAACAACTGATCGATTCGCCTTTGCTCACCGGGAAATATTTTGCCGAATTCCCGCTCGCGCCCGAGGCTACCCCGAAGCACTATCTCGACATCGCTGCCGACGGCCCCGAAGACCTGAGGCTCAGCCAGGATTTGCTCAATGGCTATAGCAACCTCGTACGCGAGACCGGTGCGCTCTATCAGTCGCGCCATTACGAGAGCTACCACTTCCTCGTGACCGCGAGCGATCAGGTCGCGCACTTCGGTCTCGAGCATCACCAGTCGAGCGACGATCGCGTGCCCGAGAAGACCTTTGTCGACGACAATCTGCTCCTGCTCTCCGCCGGTCTGCTGCCGCATGAGTTCACTCATTCCTGGAACGGAAAATATCGCCGCCCCGCGGGCCTCGCTACCGGCAACTACGAAGACCCGATGATTGGCAACCTGCTCTGGGTCTACGAAGGACTCACCGACTACCTCGGCAACGTGCTCGCCGCGCGCAGCAAGATCGAGACCGCTGCGCAGTATCGCGATTACCTCGCCAGCGACGCCGCCACCATGGATTACCGTCCCGGCCGCACCTGGCGCGATTTGCAGGATACGGCCACAGCGGCGCAAACCCTCTACGAGACCCCCGACGCCTGGGACAACTGGCGGCGCAGCGTCGATTACTATCCTGAGGGCGATCTGGTCTGGCTCGATGTCGATACCACCATCCGCAAGCTGACCCACGACAAGAAGAGCCTCAACGACTTCCTTGCTCGCTTTGAAGGCCTCGGAGGCAATACGCCACCGAAGGTGGTGCCTTACCACTTTGACGATGTGGTGGACGGCCTCAACGATGTGGTGCCTTATGACTGGGCCAGCTTCCTTAAAGAGCGGCTGACCAGCAAAGCACCGCATGCTCCGCTGGGTGGCACCGAGAACAGCGGCTACAGGCTGGTCTACACCGATCAGCCCAACGACTACACCCAGGCGCGCATCAATGCCTACGGCACCATGCCGGCCTGGTGGTCGATTGGCATCAACGTGGGCAGCGACGGGCGCATCAGCGATGTGCTGGTGGGATCACCGGCGGATAAGGTGAAGCTGGGTCCGGGCATGCAGATCATCGCCGTCAACGGACGCCAGTACACCGGACAGTTGCTCAGCGACGCCATCCGCGATGCGAAAGGGAACTCCGCGCCCATCCAGCTCATCGTGGCCAATACCGGAACCTTCCGCGTGATTGGCCTCGACTACCACGACGGCCTGCGCTATCCGCACCTCGAGCGCGTGGACGGCACTCCGGATTATCTCGACGAAATCCTCAAGCCGATGACAGAAGCGCCCAAAGGCAGCTAAAAGCGGTTAGCTGAAGACCGGTTGGCTAAAAAGCGGTGGGCGAAACGGTGAGAAATATCATTCGGTCGCGTGGCCCTGCATACTGCTGGGCCGCGTGGCGTTCGCCGCAGAAAAGAACTTCAGCACCGTCTCCAGTTCCTGCTCCGAGAACCCCGCCAGCACACCCTCAAACTGCTTTTGCACCGAGTCGTAATTCGTGGTGACACGCTTCTGTCGCGCCGCCACAACGTTTACCAGCACGCTGCGCCGGTCGGCCGGATTGCTGGAGCGCCGCACATAGCCCGCCTTCTCCAGCCGATCCAGCACCACCGTCACGCCGCCTGACGACAGGCCGCTGCACTGCGCCAGAACGCCCGGCGTCATGGGACCGAGCAGCTCCAGCAAATTCAAAAACTGCATATCGGTGGGGTGAAGCCCCAGCTTCTCGGCCACGCGCTGGCTGAAGAGGCTGGAGCCGGCGATGAACAGGCGCACGGCCTGGGTAAGGGCAGAGTAGAGCTCAGATTTTTTCCCGCTTGACATAGGTCTTAGTCTCATTTTAAAAGAATCTTATTAAGCAAGACAAACTACGGACAGGAGAGGCGGCAATGGAGAAAGCATACAAGGGCATGGGCATGGAAGGTTCGGTAGCGCGCTGGTATGAGAAGACCACGCGCAAAGACATGGACGAGTTTCGCCGGGAAGCCCAGCGCTTTGCCGCGATGCTCCCCAAAGGTGGCGATGTGCTGGAGGTCGCGCCCGGCCCCGGCTTCCTCTCCATTGAGATGGCGAAGGCAGGGAGGCTGCGCGCCACCGGACTGGATATCAGCAAAACCTTCGTCGAACTTGCCCGCCGCAATGCGGATGCGGTCGGCGTCAGCGTCGACTTCCGCAACGGCGACGCGGCGCATATGCCCTTTGCCGATGAAAGCTTCGATTTCCTGGTCTGCCGCGCCGCGTTCAAAAACTTCAGCGAACCGGTCAAAGCGCTCGCCGAGATGCGCCGCGTTCTGCGCCCGGGTGGCAGAGGCGTAATCATCGATTTGCGCCGCGATGTGCCGATGGGCGAAATTCGCAAGTATGTCGACAGCCTAGGCCTCTCGGTCCCGTCCCGCATGATGACGCTCCTGACCTTCCGTTTCATGCTGCTGAAGCGCGCCTACACAGCCCAGGAATTCGGAGCCATGCTGCGCCAGGTTCCCTTCGCCAGCACCCGGATCGACATCAACGCCATTGGCATGGAGGTCTGGATGGAGCGGTAGTGACCGCAGCCTGCCGTGTTCAGGCCGGACCAATCGCAGAAGATAGCGGGGGGCGTATCTACCTCGGTAAGGGACGGGATACTGATTTCTAAGGATTTAGCCGCCTCACGGTATACTGAAGAGGTGACTGCCATCACAATTGACGCCCCCGTCGAACCGACCAACCAACAGGCTCCCGCCTCCGCCAAGCGCGTGCTGCTGCTCAAGCCCCGCGGCTTCTGCGCCGGCGTGGTGCGGGCCATCGACATCGTGCGGATCGCGCTGGAAACCTTCGGCGCCCCCATTTACGTTCGCAAAGAGATCGTCCACAACCGTTTCGTGGTCAATGAACTGGCCGAGAAGGGCGCGATTTTTGTCGATGACATCCACCAGGTGCCCGAAGGCGCGCGTGTCATCTACTCCGCGCACGGCGTCTCTCCTGCCGTCCGCCAGCAGTCGAAGGATCGCAAGCTGAAGGTCATCGACGCCACCTGCCCGCTGGTCACCAAGGTGCACGTCGAGGCGGTGAAGTTTGCCAGGCAGGGCTATTCGCTGGTGCTGATCGGCCATCGCGATCACGACGAGATTGAAGGCACGCTGGGCGAGGCGCCCGATGTGACCCAGGTCGTCTCCAGCGTGGAGGAGGTGCAGGCCCTGGAAGTGCCGGATCCCGAGCACGTCGCCTATCTTACTCAGACCACTTTGTCGCTGGATGAATCCCGCGACATCATCCAGGCCCTGAAGGTCAAGTTCCCGAAAATCGTTGGGCCGCACACCCAGGACATCTGCTATGCAACGGAGAACCGCCAGGTCGCAGTGAAGAACGTCGCGCACAGTGCGGATTTAGTGCTGGTGGTAGGTTCGAACAACAGCTCGAACTCCAACCGTCTCGTCGAAGTCTCGCGCAACCTCGGAACGCGCGGCTATCTCATCGACACCGCCCAGGCCATCGATCCGGCGTGGCTGGTCGGCGTTTCCAATGTTGCTGTCACGGCAGGAGCCTCGGCGCCTGAAATTCTGGTTGAGGGTGTCATCAGCTATCTGCGCGCCAGCGGCTTCGACACCGTTGAAGAAGTCGAGGTTATGCCGGAGAACGTACGCTTTGGGCTTCCGCCGGAGATCGTGCAGGCCATTCACGCGGCCCCGTGAGCAGCCCCTATTTACAGGGCAGCCCACAGACAGAGGAGCAGATTCAGAACCGCATGAGCACCCCAGCGAAATCGGCTCGACCCAAATTTTGGGGTTTCTCGGCTGAAGCCGAAAGTGTCGCGCCGAAGGAAGAGCCTGGAAGCACTGCGCGAGTGACCCCGATCAGCCCAACCCAGGGAAGCGTGAAATTCGGACGCATCGATGCCGCGCTCGAGGACGTCTCGCGCGCCATCGAGCGCGCCCGTGACTATCTGTTCTTGCGTCAGGAGCCGGAAGGCTACTGGAATGGCGAACTCGAAGCCGATTCCATGCTGGAGGCCGATTACATCTTCCTGCACGTGCTGCTGGGCACCGGCGACGAAGCCAGAATGCGCCGCGCACTCGCCGAGATCATGCGCTATCGCAACGGCGATGGCAGCTGGTCGCTCTATCCCGGTGGGCCGGGCAACGTCAGCCTGGCAGTGAAATGCTATTTCGCCAACAAGCTCATGGGTGTCTCCGCCGACGAGCCGCATATGGTCCAGACCCGCGAGTGGATCCTCGCGCACGGCGGCGTCACCGCATGCAACACCTTTACCAAGATTTATCTCTGCTCCCTGGGACAGTATGAGTACAACTCCGTGCCAGCCATCCCGCCGGAGATCGTGCTCTTTCCCAACTGGTTCTACTTCAATATTTACGAGATTTCCTCGTGGTCCCGCGGCATCCTGGTGCCGCTGTCTATCGCCTACGCCAAAAAGCCGTACAAGAAGATTCCGCCGGAGCATGGCATCAGCGAGCTGTTTGTCGGCGGACGCGAGCATGCCGACCTGCGGCTGCAGTGGGACCGTGAGCGCCGCGTCAGCTGGCGCAACTTTTTCATTCTTTGCGATCGTCTGATTCACTGGTTCGAGCGCGTTCATATCCGTCCCCTGCGCTCCTTGGCGCTGAAGCGGGCAGAGAAGTGGATGCTGGCGCGGCTGGAGATGTCCGACGGTCTCGGCGCGATTTACCCGGCAATTCTGAACTCGATCATTGCGCTTCGCTGCCTCGGCTATTCGCTCGACGATCCTCAGGTCATCCGGGCGCTCGACGAATTCGAAAAGCTCGGCATTGATGAACCAAACGGAACGCGTGACTACTCTGAGCCCACGTTCCGCATGCTGCCCTGCATGTCGCCAGTTTGGGATACGGCGCAGGCAGTGTATGCACTGGGCGAGGCCGGTGTTCCCAGAAACGATCCGCGGCTGCTCCAGGCCGCCGACTGGATGCTGTCCAAGGAAGTCCGCCACAAAGGCGACTGGGCGGTCAAGAACCGCCATGCCGAGCCGGGCGGCTGGTACTTCGAGTTTAACAATGAGTTTTACCCTGATGTCGATGATACGGCACAGGTTTTGCTTGCGCTGAACAAGGTCGACAACCCCCGCGAACGCTACCAGTACGACGTTTGCCAGCGCGCCATCGAGTGGATCTTCTCCATGCAGTGCAGAAACGGCGGCTGGGCCAGCTTCGACAAAGACAACACCAAGATGATCTTCCAGCACATCCCCTTCGCAGATCACAATGCAATGCTGGATCCGCCGACGGTCGACATCACGGGGCGGATCCTCGAGATGCTGGCGACCTACGGCTACACGCGCAAAGACCGGCGTGTGGAGAAGGCAATCAAGTTCATCTTCTCTGAACAGGAGCCGGACGGCAGCTGGTTCGGCCGCTGGGGCGTGAATTACCTCTACGGCACCTTCCTGGTGCTGCGGGGCCTCGAGGCGATCGGCGTCTGGAACCACGAGCCGCAGATTCAGCAGGCAGCGGAGTGGATCCGCTCTGTGCAGAACGCCGACGGCGGCTGGGGCGAAACCTGCGGCAGCTACGATGACCTGACCACCCGCGGCGTTGGCCCGAGCACGCCATCGCAGACCGCCTGGGCGCTTCTGGGGCTGCTGGCGGCCGGCGATGACCGCAGCGACTCGGTGGCCAAAGGCATCAAATGGGTATTGAGCCACCAAATTGTTGATGAGCAGGGACGCGGGCACTGGGATGAGAGCACGGGCGAGGGAAGTACCCGCCAGGCCATCATCACCGGCACTGGATTTCCGCGGGTTTTTTACCTGGCCTATACGCTCTACCGCGACTACTTCCCGCTGCTGGCGTTGACGACTTATAAGCGGGCGATGAGCGCGGCCGGCGAGGCGCAATCATAACGCGGCTGCAAGAGAACCAAGTTTTGAGACGGAGGAAGGATCCCTAATGGCGGTACCCATATCTCAGGCGTGGACGGTTGCCACCTATGTTCTGAAGCAGAAGGTCAGAGGACGGAAGCGCTTCCCGCTGGTCACCATGCTGGAGCCGCTTTTCCGCTGCAATCTGGCCTGCGCCGGCTGCGGCAAAATTCAGTACCCGGCTCACATCCTCAAGCAGGAGTTGACGCCCGAGGAGTGTTTCCGGGCGATTGAGGAGTCAGGCACGCCCATGGTCTCGATCCCGGGAGGCGAGCCATTGCTCCATCCGCAGATTGACAAGATCGTCGCTGGATTGGTTGCGCGGCGTAAGTACGTCTATTTGTGCACAAACGCGCTGCTTCTTAAAGAGAAACTTCATCTATTCAGACCGAGCAAGTATCTCTCCTTTTCCGTCCATCTCGACGGACAGCGTGAGCACCACGATTTCTCCGTATGCCGCGAAGGGGGCTATGACCAGGCGATGGAGGGCATTAAGGCCGCTGTTGCTGCCGGCTTCCGCGTCACCACCAATACCACGCTCTTCGATGGCGCCGACCCGAACTCCGTCCGCGCTCACTTCGATGATCTTATGGGAGTCGGTGTTGAGGCCATGATGGTGGCCCCCGGCTACACGTATGAGAAGGCTCCGGACCAGAAACATTTCCTGGGACGCGCGCGCTCCCGCCGTCTCTTCCGCGCCATTCTGTCAAACCGGAAAAAGAGCTGGAAGTTCAACGCCAACCCACTCTACCTCGAATTCATCATGGGGCGGCGCGAGTTCAAATGCACTCCGTGGGCGATGCCCACCTACAGCATCTTTGGCTGGCAGAAGCCCTGCTACCTGCTGCAGGACGGTTATGCGGACACCTTCCAGGAACTGATTGACGCGACCGAGTGGTCGAACTACGGCACGGAGAGCGGCAATCCGAAGTGCGCGAACTGCATGGTGCACTCCGGCTACGAAGGCACCGGCGTCAACTACACCTTCGGCTCCCTGAAAGGTCTGTGGGAGACAGCAAAGGCGATGACGAATCTCTATCCGGACAAAGGAGCCCTCGATCTGCTCAACGAGCCGGTGAAGCCCGCGCACAGCTTCAATCCGCTGGTACAGATCGAAACCCGTGTGCAGGTGGAAGAGGGAACTCGCGTATGACACAACAACCTCTCCCCACCGAATCGAATGCCGGAAGGAATCCCACTGCCTTCAATCCCGACTCCGTCGAGGTGATGGAAGGCCGCGAGCGCGAACAGCTGGAAGGATGGATTCCTTCACTGGCCAGCGAGAGCGAAGTTCGCGAGGCGCTGGAGAAGGCCTTCGACTATCGCGGCGATGTGACCCTGACACTCAAAGACGGCCGCGTCGTCAATGGCTATCTCTTCGACCGCCGCAGCGGCGCCACTCTGCAGGACTCAGCGGTGCGTGTCATTCCTGCGGGCGAGCGCACGAAGCTGAGCATTGCCTACTCGGACATCGCCGCTCTGGCCTTCACCGGGCGCGACAACGCCGCGGGCAAAACCTTCGAAGCCTGGATTAAGAAGTACTGGGAAAAGAAGGCCGCCGGCGAGAAGAACATCGGCATCCAGGCAGAAAAACTCGACTAGGACTGGCCGTCCGCTCATACGCGGGACTGGCCGTCCAGGCGAACGAGCTGCTTCGCAGCGTCCTTTCTTTGTTGCGAGGCCCTTGCTTGCAGGTCTGAATCTGTTGGGATATTGTCGGCTTCAAATCCAGCGTCTCACCGGCTGAAGAGCAGTGCCGAAGCCAGCGAGAGCAGCAGCGCCGGAGGCATGACCAGAATCCCTGTCTTCAAAAACTGCCACCCGCTCACATGTAACCCCTCGCGGCGAATGGCGATGAGCCACAGGATCGTCGCCAGTGATCCGGTGATGGAAAGATTGGGCCCAAGGTCGATGCCGATCAGCACGGCCTTAGCAAGGCTCACATGCATCGGCACAGTCAGCAGGGTAGCGCCGGCGATCAGCCCGAGAGGCAGATTGTTGACAAGATTGGTGCCGAAGCCATTAATCGTTCCCACGGCCAGCACCGAAGCGGGCTGCGGCCATGCCAGGGCGTGCAGCAGGCCATCGTGCAAGAGGGTGAGGGCCCCCGCGCCTTTCACCGCTTCCACAATCACGAACAGCGCCGCGACCAGAGGCAATACACTCCAGCTGATTTCGCGGACCAGACGAACGGGGCTGGAGCGCTCGCGCAGCAGCACAATCGCCGTAATGACAACTGCGGCGAGGCAGGTCGGCAGACCCAGATCCATATGCAGTGCGGAGACGACCAACAGCACCACCGCGACCGACAAAATCCCGAACAGGCTGATCTTTCCTGGTGCGGAGAGATGGAGGTCACCATCCATGGCCTGGCAGTTTCCGTCGAGGTCTTCTCGGCTATACCTGCGCAACGCTACATAGGTAACCGCAATCGACACTGCCGACGGCACCCCGAACATCGCCAGCCAGCGGCCCAGCGGCGGCAGGGATGCGTGGAAGACCACCAGGTTGGCCGGGTTGGAAATAGGCAGAACAAAGCTGGCGGCATTTGCAATCAGCGCGCAGGTGAAGAGATAAGGCATAGGCCTCGCCTGAGCCCGCTTCACAGCCGTCAGCACAGCGGGAGTGAGAACCACGGCGGTAGCGTCGTTGGACATGAGAATCGTCACCACCGCGCCTACGCCGTAAATCAACGTAAACAGCCGCGTGGGTGAGCCGCCCGCGTGCTCCACTGCAATGCTTGCCAGCCAGTCAAATACGCCGTAGGTGCGTGCCAGCTCCGAAAGCAGCATCATGCCGGTAAGAAAGAGATAGACGTCCAGCCCCTCGGCCACAGCATGGCCCGCGGTGCGCCACGAGATCAGCCCGAGCAGACAGATCAGCAGAGCACCCGCTCCCGTTGAGACGTACTCCGGAATGCCAAAGGGGCGAATCAGCATCAGCGCAATGCTGAGGCAGGCAATCGTCCAGATAGCGATATGGCTGATCAATCGTGTCTGCCAAGGATGGTATCGGCCGAAGGTGCTGTTTCAGTATCGCGCCCGGCATCGCCTTGTTCGAAACTCTCTGGCGCGCGAAGGGCCATCGTGCCTTTTTGTAGATGCAGAATCGGCTGAGCGCACCCTTGAATCATCAATGCGCGGGGCATTGTTCATCGTCCACCGGCCTTTGCGATGCGTCCCATGCCATCTATTTACCGTCTGTTAAGCACGGCTTTTTCTCATTCCCCGAACCCGGCGGACAGGAGCCGTTCGTAGAAAAAGTGTAGCCCGCGAGCGCATAGCAGAGTCCAACAAACAGCGATTCAAAAATATCGGGCGATCCACGAATCAGGGAGGCGTAGGTTTTGCGTTTTCATTCTGCCGCCATATTGGCGCTTTTTTTATGTGCCGGTGTTTCCCAGGGTCAGGTGACAGATACTAATTCCTCGGCAGCAGCAGCACAGGCTCCCATGAACATCGCCGGGACACCTCACACTGGCGGTGCATCCAATTACTCGTCAGAGAGTGAAGGCCAGCTTCCCAACGCCCCCACACCTTCGCAGGACAAGCCCCAGCCAGTCGCCCCCAATCCTTCGAAGCAGCAGCCGAAGCGCATCCTGGGCATCATGCCCAACTACCGTGCCGTCAGCGCAGGAGCCATCCCGCCGCCGCCCACGCCCCGGCAGGCCTTTGTCATCGCCAGCCAGAACAGCTTCGATTACTCTTCGTTCATTTTCGTCGGCATTACGTCGCTGATGGCCGAAGGCTCCGATGACCATCCTCCGTTGGGCAAAGGCGTTGCCGGATACGGCCGTTACTACTGGCGTGGCTTCCTCGACAAGACGGACGGCAATTATCTGGTGATCTGGGCGCTGCCTTCTGTGCTCCATGAAGATGAGCGCTATTACGCGAAGGGCGAAGGCAGCATCCTCGGGCGTGGCGTTTATGCGGCCTCGCGCGTGCTGATCACGCCGAACTATCAGGGGCACAATACTTTCAACGCTGCAGAGATTTTTGGCCGCGGAGCAGCGCAGGCCATTTCGGTTTCCTACTACCCGTCTTCCGACAGAACCGCAGGCGCGCTCGTCGAAAAATATGGCTATGCTATTGGCCGTGACGCGCTGACCAATACCTTCCGCGAATTCTGGCCGGATATCTCCGCTCATCTGCTGCATCGTCACCCCAAGGCGCCATAGAGAGGGAGGCTTCGTCCACACTCTTTCGCTAGTGCAGATAGTTCATCAGACTCCCACCAGCAAAAGGCTGGAGAGTGAACGTCAGCACAAACAGCACAAAGCCCGCCAGCGCCAGCCCTAAACGCCAGCCGCTGACCGGCGGGTCATCGGGCACGCGCGGATGGCGCAGGTTCGACAGGAGCAGGAAACATCCCCACACCAGCCAACCAATCCACAGCATCGTTCCGGCGAAGAAGAGCAGCAGCGTGATCCCATTCGTGAGCCAGCGATGCATCCGCGGCGAAACAGCGTAGAGAATGTGGCCGCCGTCAAGCTGTCCGGCCGGGATCAGATTCACCGACGTGATGAATAAGCCGATCCACGCTGCCACCAGCACCGGATGCGGGTTCAGCGAAGCATCGAGGGGGGGCAGCGCAGGATCGAACACTCCGACCAGCGCATGGACCAGTGTGAGCCCCACTGGCACGCTCACGCTGATGCTTACCGGCGACTGGAATCCCGTATGCGCCACCGATTGCGAGAGCAGCAGCCCGATGATCAGAGCCGGAACCGCAGCTACGATCCCGGCCAGCGGACCGCTCACGCCGATATCGAGCAGCGCTGTCCGCGAAGGCACTTTGGAACGCAGCCGGATGAACGCCCCGAAGGTTCCAATCAAGGTCGGCGCCGGCAGAACCCATGGCAGCGAGGAGCGGACGTGGTGCCGTCGGCAGGCCCAGTAGTGGCCGACCTCATGCGTGGTCAAAATTGCCAGCAGCGTAAAGGAAAATGGCCACCCGGCGGCCACCTGTTCGGGATGCCTCACGATCCAGGCCATAGGAAAGAGCGCAGAGTCGGTCGAGAATGGAGCTGCGCCGCGGCGAAAATTAAACATCAGCACCGCGCCGGCGCTCATGGTCGTCAGAACACTGAGGATAAGAAGGGAAGTGGCGATACCAGCCTGCTCCAGCCGAGACGCGGTAAGAGACGAGGCTCTGCGCGGTCGAACGCTCCCGCTGTGCGGGGGCCGCATCTCCAGGCTGGGTTGACCCATTCCTCAGGCGCCGGCCCAGGAATCACCGGCCGCCAACAGTGTACTCAGGAAACGTCGCACCCCGTCAGAATTATTGGGTTCGGCTATTGCCCGTCGGGCAGGTGCAGCTCCTTGCCGGGTTTGAACCGGACCGCCTTGCCGGGCGTGATGCTGACTTCGGCGCCGGTCCGCGGATTGCGCCCAATCCCCGTCTTGCGGGGGCGTACATTGAAGACGCCGAACCCGCGCAACTCGATCCGCTGGCCCTCGGCTAAAGCCCGCTTCAGGCTCTCGAATACGGTGTCCACGGCAGCCTCGGCCTTGTTCCGCTGCAGCCCGGTGCGCTCAATCACCTGGTGAATAATGTCCTGTTTTATCAAGATCTTCCCCCGTCAGGTGGATTGTCCGATTCATCGCTGATGCTAGAAAGATTCCATACCATTGTCAATGCGCCGGAGCCTCCCGTAAGATTCAATTTCCATTCGCATTTCCAATTTGGCGAGTGTTCACGCCGGATTGCCATCCGTTTCCGAGCCTGTGCCCGGATTCGGCCAAGGTTACCAGATTGCCCGGGCGCCCCCAAGCCCGGCTGTTGCAGGAGGTTCTTTGTCAATTAAGAACGACCGCTGGATTCGCGAACAGGCACTCAAAGGCATGATCGAGCCGTTCAGCGAAAAGCAGGTGCGGGAGGGCGTGGTCTCGTTCGGGCTCTCGTCGTACGGGTACGATCTCCGGGTTTCCGACGAGTTCCGCATCTTCACCAACGTCAATAGTGCCATCGTCGATCCCAAGGCCTTCGATGAGCGGTCGTTTGTCGAGGTTCATGCGGAATCCGTGCTGGTCCCGCCGAATAGCTTTGCTTTGGCGCGATCAGTGGAGTATTTTCGGATTCCACGGGATGTTCTCACAATTTGCGTTGGTAAATCGACGTACGCGCGCTGCGGCATCATTGTGAATGTCACCCCGTTTGAGCCAGAATGGGAAGGCTTTGTGACCCTGGAGATTTCCAACACGACTCCTCTGCCGGCACGCGTGTACGCCAACGAGGGCTTATGCCAGATCCTCTTTTTCCAGGGAGATGAGCCCTGCGAGATCAGCTATGCCGACCGCAAGGGCAAGTATCAGAAGCAGCAGGGAATTGTTCTGCCAAAACTGTAGGTAGGTATGGACACAGCAAGCCGCGTGAATCCGCCTCTCCTGATCGGGCTACTTGATTTCGAACCGCTGCGTGTAGCCGGGCTTCGTGAGATCTTCGCCACCCGCCCCGATCTTGAAGTCGTAGCCACCGATCTCAGTGGAGTACTGGGCAAAAGCCAGTTCGATTTGATCGTCTTTGCGTTGCGCGACGAGTCGTTTGCCCTCAATCTGCTGGGTCGTATGCGCGCCCGGCAGCCCGGACAGCGGGTCATGGTCCTCGGGTCAGGATCCGACGAGGAGCGGATGATCGAGGTGATTGCCGCTGGTGCCAAGGGCTGGCTGGAAGACACTGCCTCGCCGGATCAGATCCTGGCGGCCGTCGATGTGGTGCTCAGTGGGTCCATCTGGGCGCCGCGCCGGGTGCTGTCGCGCTTTGTGGACCGCGCCCTCGGCGAGACCGGGCCGCGAATCCGCAGCCTGCATCCGCGCCTCACCGAACGCGAAGAACAGGTGCTGCGCCAGCTGGTGCTCGCGCGCTCCAATCGTGAAATCGCCGAAGCGCTCAGCATCCGCGAGCAGACGGTGAAATCCTACGTAGCGCGCCTGATGCGCAAAGTCGGCGTAGGGAACCGCATCGCGCTCTCTATGGAAGCAGCGAGTGGCCAATGGTGGGGCAGCAAGGAAACTTAGCCCTGTTCAGCTGGTAGCTCTGGTTAACAGAATATCCATTATCGGACGTAAAGTTTCTTTTCCAGACCGTTGCTGCCTTCAGGAACGGAATTGGTAAGGTTAAGAAGCTGTAGTACGCTCAGGCCCGTACTCCCCTCCGCCCGTCCTGTATCCGCGACCAAGCAACAGGAAAGCGGCCAATGAAAGGAGCAGCGGGATGAGCAGAGTGACACCGTAGCCATGAAGCTCAAACAGGAGATAGCTCCAGGAAGCAGCGCCGGCCAGAAGTACGGCGGACCATGGTATCCGCTTGGCATGCTCCTGCAGGATCAGGGGCACAGCAATCAGGAACAGCGGCCAACTGTAGGCGACCAGGCGGTCCTGGGGGGGACCGATGACTGGTGCCAGCACAAAGCAGATTGCGCCATAGAAGATGCAGAAACGAAGGTACGGAGCGACCTCCAACCTCCGCACGACAAACCATGCCGGCAGGACCAGCAGGCCGAACTCGCAGACCAAACTGGAAGCCGTATAGAGTGGGAATCCCGCTGAGTAGCCGCAGATGCCGACTCCCCTGATGCCGCCGATCGAGAACGGGACTGACCACCGCGGTACTTTGCAGACGAGGCGCAGCGTGTTTGCCCATGGCTGGATGCCAAGCACGTTATTGCTGAAGTTGAATGGCACCTTCAGGGCGAGGTAAACGAAGGCGTTGAGATGATGCACATTCCCGAGGTTTCCCGAAGAGAACTTCTTTACGGATTCGGCCCCTGCCAGCAGGCTCGCTGCTCCGGCGAGGAGATGCTGGATGCGGAGTTGTTTCCACGCTGCGATCACTACGCAGGCAGCAACCAGGACTCCGGTCTCTCTGGACATCTGAAGGGGTAGCAGCATGAGCATGGCTGCCATGTATTGCGAGCGCATGAGCAGGGTGATCAGGACCAGGAGAAGGAAGTTGTTGAGGGTGTCCGGCAGCATGTACTCCCCGAATGCCACCGCCCAGAAACTGGTGAGGACAACCCCGATCATCAATCTGGTCGGGATTTGTTCGCGATCCAGAAGCAGGAAGATCCAGAAAGCAAAGCCCACGAAGGAAATTAGGCCGATAAGCTCGAAGGAATGGATCAGGCTCAGGTGGAGCTGAGCCAGCAGGCGCGCGGCGACAGGGTCCAGCTGACGATTGGCAAATGGCTCCAGAACGTGGCGATTCCCGCTGGCGATCTGGTAGTACCAATAGGCGTCTTCGAACCGCCAGGCGAGCGAACGGCCGCCGATGATTCCGGCAGCAGAAGCAGCAAGCGTGCACGCAAGAGGGCGTTTCATCGACCGATGCACAGACGCAATTTTATCCTGCGAGTGCACGCGTGCCCGCCTCCGAATGGAGCTGCCGATCACGCCCAGCATCCGGAGCAGCAGCCGTGCAGCACGCGGCCCCCAAATTCACTGGTAGGTCCCTCGCTCTTGTAGAGTCACGACTTCCCGGAACTATCCGCGGGACGGAACCGCGCTCAATGCTACGAATGAGCGGCGTCCATTGCTCGAAACCAGAATATGCTCGCTCCTTGCTCGAACGATTGAATAGACTACAATTTCTGCCAGGGCCTGGCTCGACTCTCTCACACCGGCAGGCCGGATCATCTGAGCCCATGTCCATTCGCACGAGAGACACTGTTCGGATGCGCGATATCGCCGCCGATCTGAACGTTTCGGTCGTTACTGTTTCCAAAGTTCTTCGCAACCAGGGCCGCATCAGCAGCGCTATGCGCGAGCGAGTGCTCCAGCGCGCCAAGGAGCTGAACTACCGCCCCGATCTTACCGCGCGCAGTCTGGCCACCGGGCGCACTTACCTGATTGGCATGATCGTGCCCGACCTGATGCATCCCTTTTTTGCGGCCATCGCCAAAGCGCTGGCGCGCAACCTCCGTCAGAAAGGCTACAGTCTGGTCATCTCATCGTCCGACGAGGACTCCTCGCTCGAGCGTCAGGAGATCGAAACACTGCTTGGCCGCCGCATCGATGCCCTAGTGCTGGCCTCGAGCCAGAGCACGACTTCCAACAGCATCTCGCAAACGCTGGAGGCGGCACATCTCCCGTATCTCTTGCTTGACCGACCCATCCGCGGGCTGAAGGCGCCCCTCGTCAGTTCTGATAACAAGGTCATCGGCGTCATGGCCACCGAGCATCTCATCGAACGGGGGTATCGCCGCATTGCGCATATCGGTGTTCCGCATCTCAGCCCTGGTGCCGGCCGGCTCAATGGCTATCAAGTCGCGTTGAAGCGGCACGACCTCACGCCGCAGCCTGACCGCGTGATTACTGTTGATTCCGCCGACGAACGCGGCGAAGAATGCGGCTACGACGCGATGAAACAGCTGCTCACCCGCAAGCCTCTGCCTGATGCTGTCTTCTGCTACAACGACGTGATCGCCTCCGGCGCCGAACGAGCCGTCCTCGATGCGGGTATGTCTATTCCGAAGGATGTCGCGCTTATCGGCGTATCGAACCTCGCTGGTCTCTCCTTCTGGAACACCCTTCAGGTGCCCCTCTCCACCATCGATCAGAATGTTCCGATGCTGGCCGCCGAAGTGACGAAGCAAATCCTTGGCATGCAGGATTCCCGCGCTGGTGCCCCGCGCCGCAAAACCTTCGTCCCGCCGCAGTTAGTGGTTCGCGATTCGACTTAGACTTCCCTGCTCTCCGGTTCCATCTGTGGCCCCGCTTCATCGCCGTCAATGTTCCGCAGCATGGCCTGCGCCAGTGATCGTGACCCACCGCCGGCTCAGCGTGGGGTCCTGCGCATTGTCGGCAGCTGTAGCCACGGCCTCCAAAGTGTACCTGCCCGGCGTATCAGGCGCACGGAATCCGATGCGATAACTCTGCGCCCCCAGCGGGTTCAGACGAAACTGCACCTGCTCATGATTCGCTGTACGTCCATTCTGATCCACGAACTCCAGCTGTAACGTGCCGCCCTTCTCCCGGTCATCGTCGTTGATCATCAACACGGTAATATCGTGTTCGCTGCCAACCTCCATCTCCGGATGCCAGTAGTTGATATAAAGGCCCAGCGGTTTGAATGCCTGGCTCATGTAGTCGGCAAAGTGCTGCTCCAGGCGCAGATTCTTTACGTCCTGGAACTGATCGGATGTAAATGCATCTGGCTCGCTGGCGGTGAGATAGACAAAGTGCAGCACTCCCGCATATTTTCGGTAGCAGCGCCAGAACTCCGTCTCGCCGGCCAGCAAATAGGCCTGCATGGCGAAGCGCTGTTCCGCTGTGCTGTTCGGCCCCAGCAGCAGCGGGTAGAGCTTCTGCGTCAGCAACGTGGGCGACCCGTCCCGATTCAGCCACAGCCACCCGTACTCATTCACGATCATGGCGTGCCCGCTCTTGCTCGCCGGCGCATCCGGAGCCAGACCCAGCATGCTTTCAAGATCCGTCATGCGAAACTTCCATTGCCCGGTGAAAGCATCCTCGTAGAAAAGATAAGGATGGTCCTCCACCGGATCATCCCCGCCCTGCGGCGGGTTGTAGCTGTTCTCCCAGGGTCGATGCGACAAATCCAGCCCGCGCACCGCCGGAATAATCTGCGCGTCAAACGCTGGCAACACCGATTCGTTGTTCGCATCCCAGATCGCCACGCTGGGGTGATTCCAGTTATCCCGCATCCATTCGCGATATTCCTCAATCAGCTCCTGCGAATCGTAGGTGCTCTGGTACAGTCCGTGTCCTGGATCACCGACCCACACCATATATTCGTTCTGGATCAGCAGTCCCGACTCGTCCGCGATCTCCAGCCATCGGTCCGGCACCGGTCCGATGCAGAAGCGAAATGCGTTCCAGTGCATTTTCTTCGGGATCTCGACCAGCAGCTTGTGCAGCCATGCTTCATTCCAGGGCAAGGTGCCTGAGTCAGGATCCTCGAAGAAGCGATGCAGAGTGATATTGGAGCCGCGCAGGAAATACGGTTTCCCGTTCAAATAAGCACGCTGGGTTGTCGTGTCGAAGCGAAACTCTCTCATACCGAAGCGAGTCCTGGTTGCGTCGCCGCGAGTACGCGACAGAACCTGATACAAAAACGGATCCTCAGGCGACCAAAGATGCGCATGCGGAATCGCGATGGTCTGCTGCAGCACTCTCGTTTCACCGGCAGCGACGTTTACCTGCAACGGCTTTGCACCTGCAACCAGCGTGTTCTCCTTCCAGGTGGTCACTAACTGACCTACATCGGTATTTACCGGGGTTGTGCCGTAGTTATGCACTTCGGTCTGAACGATCACCTGCGAGTGCTCGATATCCGGGGCCGCCTGGATATTGGTGATCACCGGATTGTCCATCGCCATCAGCGATACATCGTCGTAGATGCCGGGTGTCCAGCGATTCTTCTCGAAGTCGGTCCCTTCAGAAACATTGGCCGGCAAAACTCCGGGATGAGCGCCCACGCGAATCACCAACGAATTTTCCGCGCTCCAGTGAATGGCCTTGGTCGCGTCGAACCATGCAGCCGTAAAGCAGGGATCGTGTTCCCCCAGCTCCGTACCATTCAGATAAACCACAATGCCAAACTGCGCTTTGCTGACCTTGAGCAATGCCACGGCATGCCGGCGCGGCCCCTTAAACGTTCTCTGATACCAGAAGTAGTTCCGCGTCTGATGCGAGATACCTTTGCTGGAGCCCAGCTTGTCGTATTCGGTGCGCGGAAACGTGCCACGATCGACCAGATTCGACAGCAATTCCCTGCTCTGGAACTGATCGACGTCAGGAAACGTCGGCATCGCCGAATGGGCCAGGCCAGGAACTGGCACGGTATGGTGATAAGCCTTCGGCATGGCTGTTGCAGCCACGCTGTCCTCGATATTCCAGGTGCCGTCGAGCGAGAGCGTTTCCCGCTGAGCGCCTGCCCTGCCAGTCCACGGTCCCAACAGCAAAGCCAGCGCCGCCAGCCTCGTCCATTGCGGATCAGCCCCGCAACCCAGCATTCTCTACCCCGCGCAGCCTGCCGATCTCCCGTTAACACAGCAGGCAGCATCATCTTATCCCGGCAGGAGGACGCCTCGGAGCGGATGGTTGAGCCGCGGATTTGCACCGCTTATATCTTTTCTCGCGAGAATCAACGGCCCGCCGGCGGGCCCCCTTTCACAGCTTCGGCCCTTTTGCGCTATGCAAAGAGCATCACCACCAAAACCGATTTACCGTGCCGAGGTGCTCGCTTTATGGGTATCTCGCCCCGCGCAACCGCGCCCACCCTCCCGCCACGAACTCGACTAAACCTGTCGTCGATCGGTCGAGCCCCGCACGACCAAGCCTGGCGGCATAAGATGGTTTTGCCGCAGAAATCCCTGCTCTCCCTCTTCCTCGCCTGACCGGAGGGACTGCAGGATGCAATCCGCTGCGTACTCTCCCATGGCTTCTCTTCCGCAGCGGCTGTCGTGGTCGGACGCATCGCCTTCAGCTGATTCCGAACAGGCCTCATGAAACGCAGAGACTTTCTCAAATCCGGAGCTGCGACTGCCGCCCTGTCGGCGGTACCGGCAGCAGCCGCACCGTCAGGCAGCGAACCGCGCCAGGTCATCTTCATCCTCGGCGAATCGGTGCGCCGCGATATGCTCAACTGCTATCGCAACACCGGCCTCAAGACTCCTAACCTGGATCGCCTCGCGTCCGAAGGCATGCGCTTCGAACGCGCCTATAACTGCCAGCCGGTCTGTGCGCCTGCGCGCTCTGCCGTCTGGACCGGCCTCTTTCCCCACACCAATGGAGTCTGGGGCAACAGCATGCCGCTGGGCGATACCGTCCACACTATCGGGCAGCGTCTGCACGACCGCTTTATCGAGACGGCGCTCATCGGCAAGTGGCACCTCGATGGCGTCGATTACTTCGGCACTGGCCGCGCCCCCGCCGGATGGGACTCGGCCTACTGGTACGACATGCGCGATTATCTGATGGAACTGACCCCGGAGGATCGCGTTCGCTCCCGCAACCCAAAGACCGGCGACGATCTTACCTGGACCGCCGACATGTGCTACGCACATCGTGTCACCAATCGCGCTGTCCAGTTCCTCATCGATCAGAAGGGCCGCGACTTTCTCCTCGGCGTCTGCTATGACGAGCCGCACGGCCCCTGCCTCTGCCCCAAAGAGTTTTCCGACATGTACCGGGACTTCGAGTTCCCTGCCAGTCCCAATCTCCAGGATCCGCTCACCAATAAGCCCGCCGAACAGCGCGTCTGGGCGGGTAAGCGCCTGAGCGAGCCGCCCCACCCTATCCGGTCAAAACAGTTCTTCGGCTCCCACACCTTTGTCGACTCCGAGATTGGCCGTCTGCTCGATCAGATCCACCAAAGCGCGCCCAATGCCCTGGTCATCTTCACCTCCGATCACGGCGTCTTCCTCGACTCGCATCACCTCGCCGACAAGGGCCCGGCGATGTACGACGAGATCACGCGCGTCCCCTTCATTGTGCGCTGGCCCGGACACACGCCGCCCAACACCGTCAACCACAACCTTGTCTCTCACGTCGACATGGCCGGAACTCTGATGGAGTTCTTCGGTTTCGAAGTGCCGCGAACGCTGGAAGGCGGCAGCGTCCTGCCCGCTTTCGAAAGCGTGAACGCGCCCACCCGCGATCTGGTCTGCATTGAATGGGGGCGGTACGAAGTGGACCACGACGGCTTCGGCGCGTATCAGCCGATTCGCTGCGTCTGCGACGGCCGCTACAAGCTCTCTATTCACCTGCTCACCACCGACGAGCTGTACGACCTCGAGTCCGATCCCGCCGAGATGAACAACCTCATCGAGTCAGGGGAGCACGCGGAGGTCCGCAACCGTCTCCACGACCGTCTGCTCGACTGGATGAACACCTCGCGCGATCCCTTCCGCGGCTATTACTGGGGCCGTCGTTCCTGGCGTCCAGACTTCCCCGAGACCTGGGCGAATGCCGGCATGACGCGCCAGCGCGAGAGCGACGGTTATCTTCCCCGCGAACTCGACTACGACACGGGCCTGGCGATGGCCAGCGCCACACGGCCCAAGAACGGATAATCGTTCGGGCCGATCAACTTCCTGACTGCTCACCCAAAAGCATAAAGTCCCCGCAACGTCCTGCGGCGCGTTGCGAGGCCTTACCGTATCCCGGCCTCAGTAGTAGAGTTTCAGCGCAAACTGCAGAAGCCGCGGGTTATTGCGCAGAGAAGTAATCGTGCTGAGATAACGTATTCGCACCAGCAACTCAGGAGGCTGCCGTTCATGAACCGACGCGAAATGCTGAAGAGCACAGGACTGATTGCAGGCGCTGCGGCAATGAAGGCTGCCGCCGAGGTTCCCGCTTCCGAACCCGGCCGCAAATACAAATTCGTTGTGGTCGGCGGACATCCCGGCGACCCCGAATACGGCTGCGGTGGCACCATCGCCCGGCTCACCGGCATGGGCCACGACGTCGTGCTCCTCTATATGAACGACGGCGCCTGGGAAACCTCGGCCGACATTCGTATCGCCGAAGCGAAACACGCCTGCCAGATCCTGAAGGCCACTCCCCTCTGGGCCGGGCAGCAGAACGGCCACGCCATTGTCGACAATGCCCACTATGCCGCCTTCCAGAAGCTGATTGAAGAGCAGAACCCCGACGCCGTGTTCAACCACTGGCCCATCGACAATCACCCCGATCATCGCGGGATTTTCAACCTCACCTTCGAAGCCTGGAAGCAGCTCAAACACAAATTTGCGATGTATTACTACGAGGTTTCCGACGGAGGAGATACGCTGCAGTTCGGGCCGCCCACGCATTACATCGACATCACCGCAACCGCCGACACCAAAAAAGCCGCCTGCTACGCACATGCGAGCCAGAGCCCCCAGTTCTTCTACTGTCTGCAGGACACCGTCGCTCAGTTCCGCGGCATCGAAAGCGGCTACAAGCGCGCCGAAGCCTATGCCTGGCAAATCGGCAGTCCGTACGACATCTTCCCTATGGCCGGCATCTCGCCGCGCTGACTGCGTCGGGCTGCACGGAGCGGCTTCCTTTACGCGCCGTCCTCGCGCCTGTCACCTTCGGTCAACCGCCTGATCAGCTGAAGGCGATCCTTCCCACCACCACCGCCGAGGCTGAAGAAAACCCGTGCAGCGGCTGCGCCGGATCGCGTTCCACCGGTACGTTATGCCCGCCCACCATCGCGTCGTAGCGCTCCCACGTCCGTCCCGTCTTCTCCCAGGTAATCGATCGCCTGCCGCCCCTGAACGACATCATGCTTGCTCTTCCTTTCCCGCAAATGGCAAGATCTGGTTAACCGGTGATCCTCGTGAGAATGCAGAAACGATTTAATATGGGTTCCCGTGCGGCCGTCAAGATTTCATTTCGATTCTTCACCGCACCTGCGCCACTACTTCAACCCGGAGTGAGGACTCGATGGGGCATCCTGCACGAAGCACAGCTCACAGATTGCATAAAGGACTTTACCTGGCCGCACTTCTCCTCAGCCCTTCCTGGCCGGCACTGGGCCAGAATGCCGCTACGCAGCCGCAGCCTGATCCCATCCAGTCGTACCTGCAGCCTCTGGTCGACAATCACACCCTTTCCGGCGCCGTCGTGCTGGTGGCCGACCGCGATTCGATCCTCTACCTCCGCGGCATCGGCTATCGTGACATTGCCGCGCAGGCCTCCATGCCGATGAATGCGATGTTCTGGATCGCCTCTACCTCCAAGCCCATGACCGCGACCGCGTTCATGATGCTGGTCGACGAAGGCAAGGTCCACCTTGACGATCCGGTCGAAGAGTATCTGCCCGAGTTCGAAGGCCAGCAGGTCCAGGTCGATCAGGGCGCCGGCCAACCGCCGAAGCTCGTTCCCGCCAACCACCCCGTTACCATTCGCGAGATTCTCAGCCACACCAGCGGCCTGCGTTTCCGTTCCGCAAAGCAGCCCGGCGCGCTCGACCTTCTGTCCTTGAAGGATCAGGTGCGCAGCTTCGCCGCAGAGCCGCTGCTCTTCCAGCCGGGCACAAGCTGGCAATACTCCAACGAAGGCCTCGACACCGCAGCGCGCATCCTCGAAGTCGTCACCGGCATTCCTTATGAGCAGTTCATGCAACAGCGCCTCTTTGATCCGCTGGGCATGCGCGACACCGCCTTCTGGCCCAACGCCGAACAGATCAGCCGTCTGGCCACCAGTTACGAAGCCGACCCGAAGACACACTCTGTGAAAGCCATCCCCATTGACCAGCTCACTTATCCGCTCAGCGACCATGAGCGCCGCTTTCCCATGCCGGCCGGAGGCCTCTTTTCCACCGCGACCGACTTATCGAAGTTCTGCCGGATGATTCTCAATGGAGGCACGCTCAACGGTCGTCGTTTCGTATCTCCCGAAGCTATCCACGAAATGACCACCCGTCAGAACGACCATCTCAGCAGCAAGGGTTATGGATTGGGCTGGAGTGTTTCGCCTGGAGCGGCCGGCCACGGAGGCGCCTACAGCAACGATATGGAGATTAACTTCACCAATGGCCGTATCTTCCTCTTCATGGTTCAGCAGAATGGCGCATGGGGGACGCCCGCGGGCGATGCCATGGCTTCGACGCTGGAGCACATCGCCGATCAGATGATCGCTGCGAAAGAAGAAGCGGCCCATACACGCTGAACGGTGAGCGGCTTGCACGCAGACGTCCGAGCTATTCCCGCCGGATTGCGCGCAGCGCTTCATCCGTTCACTGGCTGCATTTCCAGAACATCAACTCCCGCGCCTTCGGAGAACACAACCCGAACGCCGCGCGCCCAATCGGCCAGCTCGAATGTGCCGAGTTCCCTGCCGCTGAGCACTGACCTCAGCCTGTATCGTCCGGCAGGCAGCAGCGGCAACTGCACCGTTGCCTGCGCCGCCTCCGACTCATTCCGAAACAGCGCAATCACGCCGTACCCGCTGCGCGCGACACGCGCAAAACCGTCCCACGCGGCCGGGGTTGTCTGCCGCCAGCTGCCCAGTGGGAAGAAACTCTCGCTGATCTTTGCCGACTTTCTCAGCTGTTTGAACCAGGTGATCTTTTCCCGATACCACTGCCGGTCCGTCGCGCTCAGCCGCCTCAGGTCGCCCAGCAGCACCGGAGCCGATCCCATCGCCGTCGCAAAGCGCTCTGCGATTGGCTGCTGATCAGCATGCAGGTTGCCAATCAGCATGCTTTCCACCGGCATGGAGATCGCGCGCTGATACAAAAGCTGCCGTGCCTGGATTGGCCCCGCCGCGCCCGGCCCGCTGTCGTCCACGTTGCTCATCCAGTCCAGATCGCCCGTCGCCAGCAATCCCGCGTCGATGATGTGCTTCTGTCCCCACAACTCGAAGGTCAGGTCCAGCAGAACATCGGGAAATTCCGCATAGACCCGGCTCGTGACGTACGCAATGCCTTCATAAATACGGTTCAGCGACTCCGCCCAGCTCTCGTGATAGTGCCCCTTCGCCCAGCACCCCGGCGCTTCGCCATAGGCATTGAAAATGGTCGTCAGGTCGAGCTTCACGTAGGCGAGATGAAAGCGCCGTACCGCATCCACCACCCGCGCCGCCGCTGCTTCGCGATATGCCGAAGCGAGGCACATCACCGCCTTCGGACCGGCCGCCGTGCCGGTGATCTTCGGCTTGCCCTCCTGATCCAGCGCGGCCCACTTCGGATGCTCGCGATATATCCCGGTCGAGGTTCCGATCGCTGCCAGAGGAATCCACAGCCCCAGCCGCATGCCGCGCTGGTCCAACGCCGTCAGAATCGGCTCCAGTCCACCCGGAAACGCCGTCAGATTGACGGCATTCTCGCCGTACTCCTGCTGCCATCCGTCGTCGATGGTGAAGATGTCCATGCCCATCGCGCTCGCGGCATCGATCAGCTCCATCGTCGTATCGTGATTGATGCGCCGCTGGAATGGCTCCCACGTGTTGTAGATCCACGGCGGCCCGTCTGCATCGATGCGGCGCTCCAGCACCTGCGCTGTATACGAGGGCAGCCGCCACTGGGGATCGTTGAAGCCATCGCCACTGCGGTACGGAATCAGCGAAGCACTCGCCGTCGTGAACGTCTCGCCCGGCGCCAGTGTGCGCTCAAACGGCATCAGATCCGTGTCGTACATCACCCCAATGGGCGTGCTCCCGCGACCATCCCATCCTCCGATCTCCGTGCGCTTCATGTAGCCGGGCACCTCATTCATCACAGCGAGGCCATCCCCGCTCCTCCCGTTGGCCAGCAGCAGGCAGGCATCCTCTGAACGCCCTGTATAGAAAGTCTCCCGGGGCACCGACCCATACTGCGTCAGCAGCGTCATCTCATCGGCTGCTCCCAGCGCGACGCTGATCGCTTCGAGATTCATGTGCGAGAGATGCAGTGGCGAACCGCCCGTATTGCGCAGCGCCAGGTGCTTGCGGAACGCCGGCTGCCCGTCGTAGACGCTGTACACCACCGCGACGTCGAGCGGCAGGGTCTTGTGGCGCAACCGCACGGTCAGCGACTCGCCCCTGGCGCTGCCAGACTCAGCAGCGGATTTCTCTGCACCGATCAAATCGAAATCTCCGCTCGTGCCCGCGCACTCCTGCCCGTCGCACTCAAATGAGAACTCCCGCGCCTCGCTCCTGCGCAGATGTCCACCCGCAATCAATGCCGTCTTCGTCGCCACGCTGGAAAGCTGCTGAGTAAACAAGCCGTTCCCCGCGTCAAAGGCAACCACCCTCTGTACCAATTCATTCCCGATCGTCCATCGCTGCCCCTCGCTGCCTTCGCTCTGCAACGCCCGCAGAGGTGCCCCCACAACCCGCGGCACACGCAGCGAACCCGATGCCATCAGCAATGCCCCGTTCCGCAACACGCGTCGTCTGCTGATCAAACCGCTCTTCTTCCCGATCACCATCGCGCCTCCAGCCTTCGAACCACTCTAATACCTGTGCTTGCTCAGCCGGGATCCCAAACCCTGCGCGCCCCACCTGCCGGCTGTGATCGAGCAGCAATTGCGCGATGCACCCAACGTTGCCATCATGGTTCTTTGAATACCCCATCTCCGATGCCTCCAAACTCTTCTCTTCTGCAGTGCGAGAATCTCAGCCGCGAAGCGCCGGCCCGGCCCGGCCTTTTCCTGCTGCAGGATGTCAGTTTCTCCCTCGCACGCGGCGAAGTGCTGGCCGTGGTCGGTCCCAGCGGAGCGGGCAAGAGCACCCTGCTGCGCATGCTCAATCGCCTCGACGAGCCCACCTCCGGTGTCGTGCGCCTCGATGGGCAGGACACGCAATCCCTGGCGCCGCGCACTCTGCGCCGCCGCATCGGGATGGTCATGCAGCGCGCGTATCTCTTCCCCGGAACCGTCTCTTCGAATCTTGTCTTCGGGCCCTCCCAGCGCGGTGAAACGCTCGCCCCGGAGCAGATCGCGTCGATGCTCGCATCGGTGGGTCTCGAATCCTATGAAGGCCGTGACGCCTTAACCCTCTCCGGCGGAGAGGCGCAGCGGGTCGCGATCCTGCGCGCCCTCACCAACAATCCCGAGGTCCTGCTGCTTGATGAACCAACCTCCGCCCTGGATGCCGCGGCCCGCGACAGTGTCGAGCACGCGCTCGAGTTTCTTATCACCACGCGCCACCTCACCTGCGTCTGGGTTACGCACAGCGAGGAGCAGGCCCGCAAGGTCGCCCACCACGTCCTCGCGCTCGAAGCGGGCCGTGTGCGCTCATGGGGCGCGCCCGAGCAGGTGCTGGTGAATCGGGGAGACTCCGCATGAACCACCTCTTCGGCAGCCTGCAGCGCGGCCTCATCGACTGCGTCATCGCCGGTATATTGGCACTGATTATCTTGCTGCTCGCGCGCAGGCGCGCTCCCGGGCTGCTGCCCGAACTGCCCTTCGCCGAGCTGCGCGGCATCGTGCAGATCGTCGCCGTCGGCATGATCCTTGCTTTCCTGCTGCACGGTCCGCGCTGGGTTGCGGTGCCGGTGCTCGCCGGCATGATCCTGGCTGCTGCCGATATCGTGCGCCGCCGCGCTCAGCGCATCCGGCAGGCCATGCCTCTGGCTCTGCTCTCCATCCTGTGCGGTGCAGGATTGGTCCTCACACTCATGGCAGTGACCGGTGTCATCCCCATGACCATCGCAATCCTCGTTCCTGTAGGCAGCATGGTCATCGCAAATACCATGAACACCCTCTCCCTCTTCCTCGACCGGCTGCGGGGCGAAGTAATCGCCCACACCGGTGAGATCGAATCGGCTCTTGCCCTCGGAGCCGCGCCCGAATCGGCTCTCGCGCCGGGCCTGCAGGCCGCCTTTCGTGCCTGCCTCATCCCCTCCATCGACAACATCCGCTCCCTGGGCATCGTCTGGATCCCCGGCATCATGGCCGGTATGGTCCTCTCCGGAACCTCCCCGGTCTTCGCTGCCCTCTATCAATTCGTCGTGCTTACCACCATCTTTTCGGCCGCGGCGCTCACCTGCCTCATCGCCAGCCGCCTCGTCACGCGTCGCGTCTTCTCAGAGCATGAGCAGCTTCTGCTGCGCGCCTGATCGCCTGCCTCCCCCTCCCGGTGAGACTGCTCGCATTCGATCGCGCCAATTTCGTAACCGTGAGCGCATGGTTTTCCCTAAGAATCCGCCAGCCGCCGAATTTCCCCTGTCGTCCCCTCGCAAGACTCTGCCGGAAGCGTGTAATTCCCACCAGTGATGGCGACGTATTTTCCTGCCCGCTGAGCACTTCTTTCCAGTTTCAGGAAAAGGTTGCCCGAACCGCGAAATATTTCCTAAAAACCGCCATAACAATGCTTTGCAGCCGCCCTGCGTTATGTATGATCCCTTTAGCACTTCGTTAATGACGCTCTGCCAACGGACTTGTACAGGGACCTGAAAGGCCAGCCAGACTCGGAAGGTTTACTGAAGCAAGCCGATCTTCGACCGGCTGAGGTGTATGCCCCAGTAGCCGCCGGAGTATGCACAAAAGGCCGTTGAGTTCAGCAGGCGCACGCAGCCCCTCACTCAAAGAGCCCAGCACGACAGCGATGTTGAATGACTCCCCGCTGCTCATCCGCAGCGCTCGGGTCACAGCCGGACCGGCAAGATCCCCGGCTTGCACGTGCACGAAATAATTTCCCCGCTAAGGCCTATTGATGAAGAAGTATCTCTCCTGCTCTCTCCTCTTCGCCACCTCCATTACCGCACCCGCCTTTGCCGCTGTCAGCATCAGCAGCCCCGGAAACGGCGCTGACGTCTCCTCCCCCTTCACTCTCTCCGCCGACTCTGCCACCTGCTCCGGTCAGCCGGTCAGCGCCATGGGTTACTCGTTCGACAGCAGCAGCGACACCACCACGGTGAACGGCACCTCCATCGAGACCTCCGTGAGCACCGGCGACGGCTCCCACACCGTACACGTCAAATCGTGGGGCGACAAGGGCGCATCCTGCGTCAGCGATGTCACCGTCCATGTTTCCGGCGGCGTCTCCGATGCAGCCGTTCCTTCCGGGGCCGAGCACGTCAGCAGCATTCAGACCTTCGGCGACTGGAAGGCGCAGTACGACACTGGCGTCGGCCACGGCAGCTCCAACGGCCACATGAGCATGGCCGGCTCGCCCTCGCGCAGTGGCAATGCGCGCCGCTTTGTCACCAATTACTCCAACTCGGGCGGCGAACGCTACAACGTCAGCTTTGGCGACGACACGCAGTCCACCAACTTCTTCTACGACGCCTGGGTCTATCTGGATGGCTCCGCCGCTCACATCGGCAATCTGGAAATGGATATGAACCAGACCATGCCGAACGGCCATACTGTCATCTTCGGCTTCCAGTGCGATGGCTACACGGGTACCTGGGATTTCACCAAGAACGCCGGCAGCGCCACGCATCCCAACGACACGTGGGTTCACTCTGGCCAGGGCTGCAATCCCCGCAGCTGGGGCCGCAATGCCTGGCACCACGTGCAGGTCAGTTACTCCCGCAATGACTCCGGAGACGTCACCTATCACTCCGTCTGGCTTGACGGCAAGGAGCAGCCCATCAACGCGACGGTTTACTCGGCCTTCGCTCTCGGATGGGGTCCGACGCTGCTGACGAACCTGCAGGTCGACGGCTTGGGCGGGGGTGGTCAGGTCACCGTCTACCTCGACGATGTAACCGTCTCCCGCTGGTAAGATAACGACTCAATTATCACAAGAATGCGATCTCGTGCCTCACCCGAGTCCGGGATCGCATTCTCTTCTCTTTTGCCCGAAAAATCCTGCGGTGAATTGAGCCGCGAGGCAATCGCCGCCTCAGGACGCCGCCGTCCGATCCATCGGCAGCGGCAACTCACGGCCGGCCGACGCATAGCGCGGCTCCGGCCCCCACCTTACAGCACTGGCAATGGCCGCCTCTACTTCCTCCACCGTTCCTGGGGGAACAACCGTAAGCCCGCTCAGCATGCGGCTCAGCTTATGGTAGGAAGCCCGGCAGATCTGCAGGAACTCCACCGGATATTCCGGCTTGCGAGCCCGCGCCGCGACCGGATCGGCATCGAGCACATAGCTGACGTCCGGCCGGGGAATGAAGGCTGCGAGCAGACGGACATAAGTACGAATCAGCGGATTCGCCAGATTGAGATTCGCCAACTCGTCCCATGCGTAGCGATCACAGATAACAAATTCCCTGCCGGATCGAAGAGCTCGCTTCACCACGCGGCGCAGCGATACCGCGTCCACTGAGTACAGAAACAGCCGCACCAGCGTCATCGTCCACGAGCGCACATTTTTGTCGCGGCGATTGATGGGGCGGTCCGGGCTGCCAATCCCCTTGTCGCCTTTGAATATCTTGTGCCCTGCGGATTCGCGAAAGCGCGTCAGGCGCGCCACATCATCCCAGAAGGTGATGATGCGCACCGGAATCCCGCTGGCTTCCACTCGTGATCGCAGAGCCGCAATTTGCGTGCTCTTGCCCGCGCCATCCATTCCGGAGAAGCTGACAAACCGGGTCTTGCAATTCTCAGGATTCTTGAGCATGTTTGTCCCTGCATTGTTGAGGCTGGCCGTTTCTTTCCATTCAGTGAGGACGGCTCGGACTTGCATTCGACAGCGCCACTACCGTGCCCACGGCCACTGCCGCTCCCACCACGATCCCCACCCGGATCAGGAAGGAGCGTGCTCTTTTCTGTTTTGCCGGGGCGATGGCCGCCCCGGCCGGCCGCGAGGCTGCCACGCCTACCGTTCTCTCGACGGGTGCTGCGGCTGTGCCCTGTGGCGGCGGTGGATTGGTCTGCGAGGACTGCGGAGCCGCCTGCGGCTCCCCATTCTGCCCCGGCGCTGCGGTCGGAGCATTGGCCGGCTGCTGTGCAGCAGTCGCCGGATTCTGTCCATCCTGCTGAGTGCCGGGCGTCTGCGGAACGGGAGCAGACGGCAGCGGTGTGGCTTCAGCCAAACCCAGCGGGGCAATCATGAGCAGCGCGAGCCCGATCGCCACCGGCTTGTGCAACACGCCGATCAGCTTGCGAACCCGCGCGCTGCGCGTGAACCAACGTCTTGCGTCTTTCATTCTGGCCATCTTACGAAGCGGTTACGCTGCCCTCTCTGAACCGCGCTGCGTCGCCTGGACGACCAGCGCCGGCACGACGGCGGGTGGCGGGAAGTGAGAAAAACTGTTCACCGCCTCAGCGGTCGTCTCATAGATATCAAACAGCCGCGAAACTCCGGTGATCTGCAGAAATTCGCTCCCCTCGGGGGGTAATGCCGCCAATTTCACGTCACCATTGCGTTTCATGGCCTCTTCAAGGCAGTGCAGCAGCAGGTGAATCACGTTCCCGTCAATTTCACGTACGCGGGAGCAGTCGAGGACAATGCGCGGACGGTTCAGGTCGACGCAACTGTCAATTTCGAGAAGAAATTCACGCATCTTCCTCTCGCCCAATTCTTCCGGCAGCCTCTTGACCGAAACGGGATGTAATTCAGTAAGCACCATGGGTACGTCCCTTCCTTATTGTTTTTTGTCTTTCTCTTTCGTGTACTGCCAAATTTCGAAGACCTCCGGCAACGTTCAGCTTTCAGTTTTCTATCCCGGACTTTGCAACAGGCGCATCAGTTCGGCTTCAGGATCCCGCGCAATATGCGAGATGGCGTTTCTTCCGTAGCGGAAGAGAGTCGTCAGGCTGGTGTTGTACCAGCAGCACTGCGCCATCCGGGGAGACAATCCGCAAAGGAATCGGAGTTTTTTGAGGCCCGTTGGTCCCGCCATAATGGCCCCCATAAGCCGATGATTCCCATCCAAAATCGTTAGTGGCTCACTGGCGCTCAGACCGATCAGCAGAACGCAACCAAGATTGCCTTCTTCCCGCAGGAACCGGTCTCGAATCGCTGCAATCTTGGATGCGAAAGTGGGCTCAGTCGTGCTCTCCTGCCCGCGCATTTGTTCAGCTACGTCCAGGATCGAGAAGTTTCCCTCTGCAAGCTTGCGCCAGTGCGCTCGCGGAAACACGCGGATCTGGCTCAGCTCTTCAGGTCCGACCTGCACCTCATACCACTCTGTCCCGGCCGGAAGTTCTTTCCACAGCGCACGATGGCGCAGGAATAAAAGTGCGCGCCGCTTGGCATTCTCGCTACGGTCGGCCAAATCCGGACTCGCCACCAGCTCGCTGAGCATCTCCTGGTATTCACGGAACGCTGGATTGTGGAAGTCGCTTCTCAGAAACTCCGCAATCACCTCGTCTTCGGAAATGCGCCGCATCACCTGGATGGGCTGGCCTGCGGACACGACACGTTTCCGACCGCTCCGGAGAGAATTCAGAAGAAACGGCACCGCCACCACCACGAACAGCAGCACCATCATTGTCAGCTGCACCAGAATCACTTCCCGCAGCGAGGAATGGAACCGGCAAATGGCCAGTACGATGACGCCGCCCGCCACCATCTGAACCCAGTTGGTGTTCGCGATCTTGTAGGCCATTTCGTATGTGATCAGAACCACGCTAAGGCAATACGTAACCGTGGTGAGCGCAAACAGGGCCATCAGGTATGGCAGATCGTATTTGCCGGCAATGGCAAATTCTCGTCCGAAGAACATCGTCCAGACGCTCGCCGGCGCCACGAAGAGCGCCAGCGCCAGCGCGCCCCCGATACCCAGCACCAGCAGCAGCGAAGTCGTGATGACTCCAAGGTTCTTTCGCTCTTCTTCCGTGGTTCCCGCCACGATCGGGAACATCGTGTTCGGCACGGCTTGCGCGAAGATGAAGATCACGCGGCCCACCATAGCCACGGCGGCATACAGACCGGCTTCCTTCGAAGCGAAGAAATGCTTCACCAGCACAATGCCGCAATTGTTGATGAGCACCTGGCCGGCGAAGAATGCCATCGCCTGCAGCGATTCACTCAACATGAGCGATGCCTGCAGACCGCTGGGAGTGCGCGCGGCTCTTGTCGGCGGCACGGCGAAATAGGCCGCCGCAACTGCGGCCGCATTGGCGGCAATCACGCCCCGAACGCCCCCGCCCATCACAATCAGCAGTGCCGAGCCGCCCAGCCGCACCACCTGCTCAATTACCAGATTGACCGCCAGGCGCCGGAATCCGCAGGTGCCCTGAATGTAGCCGCGACGAGCGCCCAGCGGCACGTAAAAGGCCCCGCCGATCGCCATCAAATCCACCAGTACCGGACTGGGCAGGTTCAGATAATCAGAGATCCCCGTGCGGAACACGATCAGAAAAACAGCTACCGCAATTCCACAGGCCCACGAAGCCAGGTGGAAATACCGGTACGCGGCATACTGTCCTTCCGGCGATCCCTGCTGGGCGACTACTTTCGCGGAGACGATCTGAGACGCAAGGGTTACCGCCGAGATCAGAATCAGCAGCGTGTAAACGGCGGTGGCATTGCCGAAGGCCCCCGGGCCCAGCATGCGCGCAACTACGACGTTGTACGCAAAGCTGACGACCGTCGACAGCCCGGAACCCGACAATAAGACGACACTGCCCGATATGATCCGGGCCTTTAATGATTGTGTTCCCTGAACCGAACCATTTTCCACAGTCTTTGGAGCTCCAGAATTCTCAGGCAAGTGCTGCAACGAGATGCAAATGGAACCTTGGCAGTGTCTCCGGGACTTGCGGAGCGCGGATACACGATTGCCGTCCCGAGACAATTGCTCTGATGCGTCTCGACCCCGTCCGGCTGCTTTATTAAGTGGTAAATAGAGAGTTTAGCAGCCTCCTCTGACAACCCGAATCAGGGGAGATGCACTCTAAATGATTTTCCCTGTGATGGAACGACTAGCTGCTGTTTTGCTCTCCTGCGTCCTGCTGGCACACGGATGTTCTGGAACCGGACCCCAGCGGACCGTGCGGCTTAAATATCGCGCCGCTGGCCCCTCGCCTGAAATCCTCGCTGTCTATGAGCCGTGGTTCGGACACCCGGCCCACATCTCTGTTGGCTACAACTCCCACGATCCCGCCGTTCTGCACCGTCAGATGCGCCAGGCGAAGTCCATGGGCATCTCCGGATTCGTCGTCGACTGGTATGGCGACCGCGATGAATTTAACGGCAAGACCTACGCGCTGATGCAGCCCATCGCCGCCGAGGAAAAATTCCACATCGCCATGATGTACGACGAGACCGACCAGGAGTATGGAGCCACAGACGAGGCCATCGCGGATTTCAAAATGTTCCGCGATACCTACCTGGCTCCCAACGCCCCCGGCCGCGACGCCTACCTCACCTATGAGGGACGCCCCGTCATCTTCATCTTCCCCAAAGGCCGCCACACCGACTGGGACCGCGTCCGCCAGGAACTGAACACCTGGCCCACCCCGCCGCTGCTCATCTACGAGAATCTTCCCGGCCCCTATCCCAACGCCTTCGACGGCTTTTATGCGTGGGTGCAGCCGGGTGCCAAAGGATGGGCCGCCGACGGCAGCAACTGGGGTCAGGATTACCTCGATCAGTTCTATAGCACCATGATCTCGAAATATCCCGACAAGATCGCCGTCGGCGGCGCGTGGGCCCAGTTCGACGACAGCAAGGCATCCTGGTCCCTCAACCGCCACATCTCCGCCCGCTGCGGCCAGACCTTCAAGGACACCTTCAACCTCTGGCGGAAGTTCTATCCACAGGATCAGCCGCTTCCCTTCCTGCTGATCGAAACCTGGAACGACTACGAAGAGGGCACCGCCGTCGAGCGCGGCATCCCCACCTGCAAGGCTGGCGCTCAGCAATAGCAATTCTCTTTACGAGAGGCCCGCAGCGCGGCCAGCGCGGCGGGCTTTCCTATGGGCGGCAATTCCACACTTTGCCCGACTCCCATCCTGCATGTCTCGCCGTTAAGATTTCCGGGTTGGCTTGCAATTGTGGCTGGCGGCGATCCCTCGCTGCCCGCTTTGGTTTCTGCTCCCGGAGGGCCTTCGTTCGTACCTCAAAAGCGCCTTTGTGCGGCGGCCCTTACCTCCTGAATCTCCAAATGCGTCGAGATTGCGCCTCATGCAGTCAGACAAATTCGAGGACCAAAGAAATGAGCCCCCGGCTAGGCCGGAGGCTCTATAAGCACCTGATACAAACTTAGGCAGCGCGGAAAACCGGAACCACCTCATCGTCATACTCAACAAGAGGCTGAGCAGGCGCGGCTTCTGCGGAATAATAAACGCGGTTGATGAGCGACAGCGGCCGGCTGCGTACTTCGTCGTAGACGCGGCCCAGATATTCGCCCAGAACGCCCATACAAACCAGCACCAGCGTTCCCACCACAAACATCGAGGCGGCTATGCCCAGACCCACGGCGTCCACAGGCGTAGATGAGATCAGGCCGAGGAACCCCAGCACAGCGGCGATGCCGATCGACAAACATGCCAGAGCAAAGCACAGACGCAGTGGCTTGTAGCTGAAGCTCGTGATCGCATCCATCGCGTACTTGATGCGGCTCATAAACGTCAGCTTGCCCTCCCCGCCCGCACGGTCCTGCCGGTCGTAGTAAACGATCGCATTTTTGTACCCGACCCACGCTCGCAGGCCGGGCAGATACCGGTTCCCTTCCCGCAGTCCGTTCATCGAATCCAGAGCCTTGCGATCCATCAGGCTGAAGATCCCTGCGTCCAGAGGAATCGGATAATCGGCCAGCGCCGCCAGAACGCGATAGAAGAGTGGGAACAGTGCTGCCAGCAGCTTGCGGCTCTCCTGACGACTTCTGCGCACCGCCACCACCACCTGTGCGCCCTCTTTCCATGCTTCGACCAGTTGCGGCAATACCGCAGGTGGATCCTGAAAATCCCCATCCATCAGCGCAACAGCCTGTCCGCGCGCGGTCTTCAGCCCCGCGGAAATGGCTCCCATGTGGCCCCAGTTGCGTGATAAATCCACAACCACCACGTGCGGATCCGTGGCCTGGAGTCCCCTCAGCAGATCGAAAGAGGAGTCCCGAGAACCGTCGTTCACGTACACGACTTCCCAGTCTTCCCCGATGCTGTTCATCGCATCGGCAACCGCCCGATGGAATTGCAGCAAAATTTCCTCTTCGTTATATATAGGCACAACTACAGAGATCACCTGGCACCTCCCATGCCTGCATTTGTAGTGAGCACGTCGGCTCAACTTGCAGGCCCGACGCTACCGTCTTGCTTCTCTTGCGTCTTTCGGAGTGTGTTGCTCGTGTTTATTCCGGTTCCCCCTGGAAGACCCGCACTCTCCACCGAACTTCCGAAGGGGTGAGAACCACCACGTACCGCTCGTGGACTCTCTGCGTCGTCAGAACCTTCTCCTGTGCAATTAGTTGCACGTTGTACTCAACGTTATCAACTAATTGTACGGAGAGCCCCTCCGGCGAATAGAACACTACCCGAACATCGTGTGAAAGGTCCTGATATCGCGCGCGAACTCCCAGTGCGGTTTGCTGATGAATGGTGCTGGTGAGGTTATCTTTCGCGCTCCCGGTGAAATCAGTGTTCAGCAGGTCGGGGCGATTCTGCCCCAGCGCGCCATCGAGGCTGTGCCAGGCTTCGAGATAATCCCGGATTACAGCCTGCTGGGTCTGGTCGGCCAGCGGTCTGGGGCCCGACAGGTCCAGAGGCTCAACCCGGACCGCCGGCTGCTCATCCACTGCGGGTTGCTCGTCGCCAAATCCAGCAACCGCGCCCAGCAGCAGGCAAAGCATCAACACAGGGGTTCTCATTCGTTCCCCCCCCAGTGAATCTCGTTGCCCATCACCACGCCCGTCGCAGCGGAAATGGTGGCGCCCGGATGGGCCGGCACCTCTGCCTGTGCTACACCGCGCTTCAGCGGCACGTCCACCGTGGTCTGCAATCCGTAGTAGCTCTCGGTAAACGTCACTACGGTTCCATCCGGCACCGGGTTGCCGCTGCAATCCTTTAGCGGATCCGTCTGCAGCTGGATGCCCTTGTTGTCTCTCTTCGCGGTCATCCGCAGCCCGCACGGATCGCCGGGAACCTGCTGGATTACCCGCGTGCTGCTGACGTCTCCGGCCCGCGCCGTGAACTTCGCCGCGCCCTCTTTCGTTGAGGAATCCATCTGCGTCCATGCGGCGCCGTCGTGGGTTTGCACCGTGCGCGACTGTTCCGGCCCTCCCGTACCTGATAACTGAAAATAAACCGATGTCGGATTAGTAATTAGATTACCGTAAGGATCGAAAACGTACACCGCTCCGGTAATCCCATTGTGCAACCCTGTGGATAACCGCGACGGCCTCGCCAGGAACGCCACCGTTGCCGGACGATTCGCGGGCTGCACGTCGAACTGTTCGGTATCGGTCCCGCCCCCCGTCAGCACCACCAGGTAGTGCCCCGCGTGGTTCACCGTATCCGCCGCGATGGAGACTGGCTGGCCGAGCTGAACGTCGCGTTTCAGTACATCATCGGTCCCCATGATGTACAGCGTTGCCTGGCCGCTGCCCGAGGTCTGGATCGAAAATGCCGATCCGGCCGTTACCATCTTTGGGACCGTCAGGCTTCCACTTTGCGCCACAGCCAGCGGCACAGCAGCCGTCAGCAGACTCAACAATAAGGGAGACCTCCGCATCACTGGGGTCCTCCCACACGATACGTGGCCACCACCGCGCGCTCCGTGCTGACCTTCCGCGCCAAATCCTCAGGGATTGGAATCGAGAAGTTCTCCGGAATCGACGGCTGCAGCGCCCGGTCGACGTATGTATCGCCCACCCACACCAGCTGTCCTGTTTTGTCGTAGAACGTCCCCAGCACGTGCGCGACGTTGACGATCTCGCCGCTCTGGTCGACGACCTGACCGGTCAGAGTTGCTCCCGGAGCCGGATTCATCTTCTGGTTCTGAATCTCGATCACCGGGTCAGCCGAGGCCGGTACCAGTTCGGACAACGGATCCATGCGCACGCTGGAAACCTGCGACAGCATCACGTTGTGGAACTGGATGAAGAACGGTGTCACCTGTTTGGGCAGAAGGATGTGGGAGATTTTGTCGAAGCTTCCCTCGCTGGCAATGGTCGAGCCGTCCTTACCCAGCAGCGTCGCGCGCACCGAAACGTACGCCGGCACAACGTCTTCGTTGAGCAGCTCGCCCATGATGACCACGCCTTCGGCGCGATCCACCGGGTGCATGTCCACGATGCGCACGTGCGGCGCTTCCACATCCTGCGCGCCCCAGTCATCGCTCGCGCCGCGATAAATTACGTCCCAGCGCAGGTAGTTGACCGGAATCACCTGCGGGGGCACGCGCTGCTCTTTCACCAGCGGCCAGTCTACTTGCCAGCGGCCCCCGTTCCTCACCACGTGCAGATCGCGCGAATCGTTGAAGACGCCGACTACCGTCGACCAATGCAGCCGCAACTGGACGTTCGCGTCCGAGTCTGACTGATGCAGCGGCCGCACATCATAGCCGTCTAACGTGGCATACGTCCGCAGGCTTTCGTAGCTTCCGGTCAGGTCGCGCAGGAAGTCCTCCTGGGAGAACTCGCCTTTGTTCGCCAGGCTCGAATAGGCCTGCCCCCAGTCCCTGCGACCAATTGCAGTCGCGAGGTTCTGCACGGCTCCTTCCGGGGTCGTCGAGGAATGCGTGAGCGTGGCGCCACCCGCCAGCGCAACGGCGGTTTGTCCCGGCCAGATGGTGCCGATTACAACCAGCACCACGGTCAGTATGCCCAAAAGAATGGCAATCAATCCTCCGCTTTTCACGATGCCATCCTCCCCGAGACCAGATCCTCGCGTGTGGTCGGTGCTTCCTCGTCCAGCATCTCCCGATCTCGCCCTTCAGGGATCAGCACCAGCAGGAGCGCCAGCAGGCTGCTGCCGAAAGGCAACGTGCCCCACATGATGCCCTGCCAGTGTGGCGGAATCTGCGGCGAATTGATCGGCGTCGCCGGCGGCACTCCGTCTTTGCTCCAGATCGCGATGGTGTTGTCATCCACGCTGTCCACCCGCCGCCAGCCCGCAAAGGAGAGCAGCGGATCGTAGTACGGGTCACGAACGAATACCCACTTCAACCCGTACTTGTTCGCATGTTCCAGCATGGCACGCAGTGCATCGATGCCGGCCTTGCCAAAATATTTCGAGCTCGTCAACTCGGCGGCGCCATGAGCGGTCAGCTCGGGCAGCATACGCCCCGAGTTCCATTCGCCGTCCACACTGCTCGCATCGGTCAGCACCGCCAGCCGCGCGATCTGGTTCCCAAAGCCCAGGGTGACGTAGCGGTAGCTGTCATGGCCATCGCGGTTCAGCCACGCGGCGACCGAATCGACCTTGAACAATCCTGCACCTTCTGGCGGATGATAGGTCGACCACGCCACCGCGAAGCCGCAGGTCAGGGCTGCCGCTGTCGCAAGGGCAAGCGCAGCCCGCATGCGATAGCGGTCGATCAGCTCCTGCGCGAGCAGCCCCACGAACGGCAACGCCAGCAGTGTCGCCCAGTAGGTGAAGCGCTCCATGGTGAGCACTTCGAAGGCACGGCCCAACAGCAGGTGGCCCACCGGGGTCGTTCCGCCAAGCCCCACCATCATCGCCAGCCAGAAGCCGAAGAGCAGCGGGCGCAGCCGCACCGTCGTCGCGCCCCGCCAGAAGATGAACGGCAGCGCCAGAATCAGCGCGCCATAGGGAATGATGAAGTAGTTCAGCCCCCAGAACGGGGACAGGATGTAATTCGCGCGGCTGGCATGGGGAATCGGCTGCTGCGTCACCGGGTAGTGAATCAGAGCGATCCAGAACGGCAGCAGCACCAGGATGATCGCCCCCACCACGACCACAGTCATGGAAACTGTGCGCACCACAAAGGCGGGCACCGAGGTCTTCTCGCCCCCCTCGCGATCGATCAGCACCAGCGCCAACACCGGCAGCGCGAAGAAGAACGAGCCGAACAGCAGCGTCGCGTGGTGTGCAGCCGCAGCCGCCGCAAACAGCGCCGCGCCCTTCAGAAAGGCGCGCCAGCGGCCGAACCGAATCCACTCGAACATATACGGCAGCGCATTCAGATACAGCGGAGCCGCCGAGGTGGTGGGCAACTGCCCCGCCGAATACACCAGAAAGCTTTCCGCGCCAAGAAATACGCTGGCCAGCGCAGCGAACGATGCAGCCCTGTCATTGACCCACAGCCGGGCGAAGCGGTACACGCCTAGCACCAGCAGGAGGATTGCCACCAGCTGTACGGCCATGTAGGCCATCTCCAGCCCCAGCAGATGCGACATAACCGCGACCCACTGTTGCGGCAGAGGCGGATAGGTAGCCTGTGAAAATCCCGCATACCATTTTGTGTTCCACGGATTGAACCAGTGGTGCAGGTAGTGCGACGCAAAGAAGATGTGGAAATTTGTGTCGTACGACTTCAAAGGCAGTTTCATAAGCAGCAGTGGAACGTGTATCCCGAGTGCCGCCATAAAGATGAACGCCAAAGGAATAGGCCGTCCTGTTGGCGCGGCTATTTCTGTTTTTTGCAAAGCTCTCCTCACGAAAATGCATTGGATTCGGATTTCATATTTCGAGGTTGCCTTTCGCTGCGCTTCGTGGAGCTGCAAAAGCGCGCCAGGCACACAACGCCACAGCCTTTGCTCCGCATCCAATGCCCCTGAATCTCCCAGGATTCAGGTGAGAAAATCTTTGATCGCTCGACTGATTGCCAGGCTTGGCTGCCCCAGGATTATTTGTTCATCGGTGATTGTGGTTGCGGTAGCGTGCCCCATCGAAGCACAAACGTACCAGGTGGGGCCAGGAACACAAACTCAGACGCAGAAGGGCCAGGCGCCCGCGCAGGGACAGCCCCTCGGCTGGGGATCGAACATCCAGAATGCACGTCTGGCTCGTGCAGCCCAGCTGGCTTTGGCCAAAGGCGATCATGCTGCTGCTCTCAACTATGCTCAACGCGCGGCCCAGGCAGCTCCCAACGACCCCCAACTCTGGTTCCTTCTGGGATATGCGGCCCGTCTCGACGGTAAGCTGCAGCAGGCGGTCGAAGCGTACTCGCACGGGCTTCGCCTCAGCCCCAATTCTCTTGATGGCATCTCCGGCCTGGCCCAGACCTACAGCAGCATGGGCAAGACCGATGACGCCATGAAGATGCTCCGGCAGACCACCTCCGCCGATCCTCGGCGCGCTGGAGATGAGTTGCTGCTGGGCGATCTCATGATGCGCTCCGGGGATTACCAGGGCGCACTCGATCCGCTCACCAAAGCCGAACGCGTCGACCCCGGCGCCCGCTCGGAACTCCTTCTCGCCATTTCGTATCAGCGACTGAACAAAATGGACGTAGCCCATCGCTATCTGGATATGGCGAAGCATCGCGATCCAAATAATCCGGATGTCCAGCGCTCGCTGGCCGGATACTATCGCACCACCGGCGACTATAATGACGCCATCACTGCTCTCAAATCCATTCGTAATCCCAAGCCTGACGTGAAGGCCGAGCTGGGCTATACCTACCAGCTCGACGGCAAGCTCGAAGATGCGGCCCGCCTCTACACTCAGGCCGCCAACGCCGTTCCCAAAGACATGGGCCTTCAGCTTTCCGCTGCGCAGGCCGAAGTCGCTGTCAACTCTATCAATCGAGCCAATGAGTTTCTCCAGCGCGCCGCCGGCATCGATCCAAATTTTTATCGCCTCCACGCCATCCGCGGACAGATCGCCCGTCTCGGCGATCACGAAGATGAGGCGGTGAAGGAATACAACGCCGCCATCAGCAGCCTGCCTCAATCTCCCGCAGAAGGTCCTCTCTACGGAATTCAGCTGCATATGGATCTCATGCAGCTCTATGAGGATCTGCGCCAGACCGATGCCGCGCATCAGCAGCTGACCGTCGCCCAGCAGCAAATCGCCGCTGTCGATCAGCAGGGCCCAGCGCGCCCGCAGTTTTTGCGCCTCCGCGCTCTCATCAGAATGAGCGGCGGTGATTACAACGGCGCGGAGAAAGACCTGAACGAGGCTCTGGCCCTCAATAACAATGACCCCGCCAGCCTTCAGCTCGATGGCGACGTCCTGATGAAGATGGGCCACACCGAGGATGCCATCAACGTCTACAAGCGCATCCTCGCCATGAGCCCCAACGACCGCTACGCTCTCACCTCTCTCGGGTTCGCTTCGCGCACCGCGGGACGCGATGACGATGCAGAGCGCTACTTCGATCGCCTGGCCGCGGCCTATCCCGATTTATATGTCCCATATCTCGCTCTTGGAGACTTATATACCGCTCGTCACGATTACGCCAAAGCCCAGACCTCGTATGCCAAAGGCTATGATCTGGCGCCGAAGAATCCCCTGATCGTCGCCGGTGGCATGAATGCCGCTATCGAGTCGCACAAGCTCGAGCTCGCCGGCGTCTGGATGAAGCGCGTCACCCCGCCCATGGAAGACGAGCCTCAGGTCCTCCGTGAAGAAGAGCGCTATCTGACCTTCAAAGGCGACTATCAGCAGTCCGCCGAAGTGGCCCGCAAAGTTCTTCCTCTTCTGCCCAAGGATCGCGACGTCGTCATTTACTACGGTTACGATCTGCTGAACCTGCAGAAGTATGACGATCTGCTGAACCTGGCGAACAATAATTCTGCCCAGTTCCCTCGCGAGCCCGACATTCCCCTGTTCCAGGGTTACGTCTACAAGCACAACGGCGATATGGAGAAGGCGAAGCAGGCCTTCACCGAAGCGCTCCAGCGCGATCCGCAGGTCGTTACCGCCTACGTGAACCGCGGCTACGTGCTCAATGAGCTCCATGATCCACAGGGCGCCGCCAGCGATTTCGAAGCTGCCCTCCGTCGCGAGCCGAAGAACGGCGAGGCTCATCTGGGCCTCGCATACTCCGGCCTCGATATGCATAAGCCCCAGCTCGCTTTGCGCGAGTCCTCCATGGCCGAAGAGTCTATGGGCGACTCGGAACCGGTTCACCTCATCCGCGCCACGGCGTATGGGCTGGAGGGCCTGCTCACCAAGTCAGCCGCCGAGTATCGTGCCGCCCTGAAATTTGCACCCGACGACGGTGAGCTCCATCTGGCCCTGGCCACAACCTTATATACGCAGCGCAAATTCCAGGATGCCGTCAACGAGCTGCTCATCGCCCACAAGGATGCTCCCACCGACGACATGGTCTATGCCTGGCTGGCGCGCAGCTACGCGCAGCTGCAGGATCGCGATCACACCCTCGAATATGTGCGTCTTGCGGAGCAGAATTTGCGGCCGACAACGCCTGCCCTCAAACTGCGCCCCGCCGCAGTTCAGACGCCGCTGAACCAGCGAGCCAGTGAAGAGAGCCAGGTGTTTCTCTTCACCGGCGAGGCCCTGAGCCTGCTCGGCGATGAGGATGCGGCGATGACTCGTTTCACCCGTGCTCTCACCACTCCTGGCGCGGATCGCGTCGGCGTACGTTTGGCCATCGCGCAACTCATGGCCCACCAGGGCCACGACGACGACGCGCGCCGACAGATCGCACTGGCTGTCATGGAGGCCGAAGGAGGCGAAACCCCTGCTCCTACCGGCGCCCAATACATTCAGGCTGCCGACATCTTCCGCGAAGTTCACGACTTCCAGTTGTCGAAAACGTACCTGCAGCGCGCTGGAGCCGCCGGCGCGTCGGATAAAACCGTACGCATCGGCCTCGCCAATACCTACCTCGCGGTAGGCGACACATCGCGGGCCAGGGCCGAACTGGCTGGCATCAACACCAGTGACGACAGCGAGCCCGATTATCAGCTTCTGCTGGCGCAGGCCAACGTCTACCGCCAGGAGCATGAAGGCACGCAGGCGCTCACCGCCTTCGCCGAAGCATCCAACGCTTCAGGCGATGATCAGACCGCTCAGGAGGCTCTGCTGGAAGCCGGTGCTGACGAGGGCCTGCGCATCACGCCCACATTGAGCACGCTCTCCAATTTCTCGGTTCAGCCCATTTTCGAAGATCCAACCGTATACGTGCTGGACTCCAAACTCGACGCCGCCTTCCCCGTACCACCCACCGACGTCTCTCTGCTGCCGCCGCCCCGCTCTTCCCTGCAAACCCAGTGGACCGCGGCCTATCATGTCCATCTCAACAAACTGCCCACGGCCTCCGGCTTCTTTCAGGTGCGCAACGCGCGGGGTCCGATTTCGGTGCCCGCCACGAACTCTGTCGTCAACCGCGATACCACCGACTACAACTTCAACTTTGGCTTCAATCCCGTCTTTCACCTTGCACGCAATGTGATCACCTTTAATGACGGCATTCAGGCCACTGTACGTCGCGACGCCAATACGCCGATTCAGCTGGATCAGAACCTGTTCCGCGAGTTCGCCTACGTCTCTACGAGTTCCTTCTTCGACGCCGTCTCCGTCGACGCCTACGTCATTCACGAGAACGGCCCCTTCACCAACATCAACCTCCACGGCAGCGCCTTTTCCGGTGCTGTGAATTTCCGCGTTGGATCGCCCTGGGGCAAAACCGCTCTGGTCACCGGCTGGGGAGCCAACGATCAGAGCTTTCACCCAACCGGCATTGAGGACTACTACACCTCCTCCTACGTCGGCATCGACCGCCGCTTCTCCGACAAGCTCGATATCCGCGCCCTCGCCGAAGACCTGCGCGCCTGGCGTATCGTCAGCCCGCGCTCCGGCATCGCTCAGGCTGTCCGGCCTGCCGCCAACGTCGCCTGGTTCCCCGGCCGCAACTGGACGGTTCAGGCTTCTGCTGCTTACTCCAGAACTCAGGGTTTCCACATCTATGACGACATCCAGAGCGGAGTCTCCGTTTCCTATGGATTGCCCGTTCACCGCAACTTCCGTGATGAGAACGGAGATGTAGTCCTGCAGTACCCAATTCGCTTTGCAGCCGGTGTGCAGGAAGAGACGTTCCCCAACTTCACAGGTGCGCAGAACCAGCAGTTCCGGCCGTTCGTGAGCATCAGTCTGTTCTGAAAAGTGAAAACTATGAAAATCTGCCTCGTTGCGACATTTCCTCCCAGTGGACGCCAGTTGAATGAGTACGCATTCCATATTGCGCGTGAACTGCAGCGCCGGCCCGATGTTGAACTCACCATTCTCGGCGACGAGCTGACGAATTATGAATTCGCCACCGACGAGCATGGCAAGGCGCTGCCTGCAGCTGAGCAAAAAGAACTTCCCGGCTTTGAGGTGATCCGCTGCTGGAATTTCAATAGCCTCGCCACGCCCGTTCGTCTGCTCAACGCCATCCGCAGGATCAATCCGGATGTCGTCTGGTTCAACCTCGTCTTCTCCAGTTTTGCCACGCCCGATAATCCCCTCGCCGCTTTGGCCGGCCTCACCGCCCCCGCGTTGACCCGTGCCTCCGGGTATTACACGCACATCACTCTGCATCATGTGCTCGAGCATGTCGACTTCGCCGCCGCCGGCGTGCGCCGCGAAAAGCTCTTCCGCATGGGCACTGACGTGGCAACACGCGCCCTGCTCAGAGCGCACTCGGTTTCAGTGCTGCTCCCCGGCTATCGCCGCACCCTGATGACCAAATACTCGGCCGACAATGTTCTGCTCGGTACTCACGGCACCTTCGCCGCCGCGCCCAGCCCTCCGGACTTTTCCGTGCGCGGCAATCCCGAGCATCGCATCCTCGCCATCGGTCACTGGGGCACGTATAAGCGTCTCGAAACGCTGATGGAGGCTTTCCCTGCGGTCCTGAAAAAGGTTCCCAATGCCCGGCTGATCGTCGCCGGTGCCAATCACCACACCAAGGCTGGTTACTGGGAATCGATTCGGGCCGAACACGCCGCGGGACTTCCCATCGATTTTCGCGGCTATGTCCCGGAAGACGCCATTCCCGAGCTGTTTCGTACCACTTCTGTGCTCGTCATGCCCTACGATTCTTCAACCGGCTCCAGCGGACCTGCCCATCAGGCCTGTGAATACGGAGTGCCCATCGTCTGCGCCGACATAACCGACTTCCGTGACATGGCCGTCGATGAAGAAATGGCGGTTCGCTTCTATCAAAAGGGAAATCCCAAAGAGCTTGCCGACCAACTTATAACAATCCTGCAATCCCCTGACTTACAGCGCGCCATGGCGGAACGCAACTATGCCGCCGGAGTTCAGATGACCATGGCCAGCGTCGTACGCAACTATCTGCGCTGGTTTGAGCTGCACCGCTGTCGAAAAGCTATGCGGGAAGCAGGCATACTTCCGGGCCGCCGGCGCATCCGATTTCGTACATTGTTCTCGCGCGTGCGTGAAGAGCAACCGGAGTGGATGCCCCACTCCGATACAGGTCTCCCGGCTCTGGACGAAGAAGCCATGGATGATGGTTCCACAATAGATTCCGAGGATGACCGCACAGGGCGTGTGCATTTACCTGATCCGCTGGCGTGGCGTACGTCAGGAACGCCGCACGGTCATGGGTCTGGCGAGAAATTTTCGTCACGTACTCGCCTTGAGGGCGACTTTTGATTACTTTGCCTCAGGTTCTTCAGCCCAGTGCTCGACTTCAAACATGGGCTTCGGTCGATCCACAGTTTCGGAGGAGTACAAAGTGACGAGGGTACATATTCCTCAGATCCTCACTCGCCCTGGTACCGCATGGTTCGTTGTGTTAGCGCTCAGCCTCGGTTTGCTGGTTGCCGGTTGCGGAATCGCAGGTGGTAATACCCCGGCTCACATGCCAACGGTCAACCTGACCGCCAGCCCAACATCCATTAACGCCGGAAGCACCGCGACCCTCACCGTTAGTGCGACCAACGCTAACCAGGTAACCATCACAGGAACTGACGGCAGCAGTTATAGCCTTTCCGCCGCCGGCGGAACCCAGACTGTAACTCCCCAGGCGTCCACCACCTATACCGCGACGGCCACCGGCAACGGCGGTACTGCCACCGCCACCGCCGCTGTTACGGTGAATGGCACCGCAGCCTCGCCTACCGTCACCATTACCGCCAATCCAACTTCAATCACCACTGGCCAGTCCTCGACCCTCACCGTCACGGCGACCAACGCCACCAGTGTCGTCGTCACCGGAAGCGACGGCAGCACTTATAGTAATTTTGCCGCGACCGGTGGCACACAGTCTGTTACTCCGACGGCAAGTACTACTTACACGGCAGTCGCCACAGGTACGGCCGGAAAAGCTGTCGCGACCGCGACCGTAACCGTGACCACCAGCGGTCCGCCTACCGTTTCCATCACTGCCAATCCCACATCCATTACGACCGGCCAATCTTCGATCCTGACCGTCGCTGCCACTAACGCAACCGGCGTCACCATCTCGGGCACGGACGGCAGCACCTACACCCTCGCAACTTCCGGCGGCACACAATCTGTCAGCCCCGCTTCGACCACGACCTATACCGCTACTGCGACTGGACCTGGGGGAAACGTAACCGCAACTGTCACCCTGACCGTAAACACGGCTCCGCCGCCCACCGTCACGCTGGCCGCAAACCCCACCAGCATTACTGACGGCCAATCCTCCACACTCACCGCAACCGCTGCTAACTCTACCGGCGTGGTCGTGACCGGCAGCGACGGCTCAAGTTATACCCTCGCTGCTACCGGAGGAACTCAATCCGTCAGCCCCACGAGCACGACCACCTATACGGCGACAGCCACCGGCCCGGGAGGCAGCGCCACTGCGACTGCTGCGGTAACTGTCGTCCCGGCCGCCAGCCTGCAATCCATTACGCACGTCATCTTCATGATGCAGGAGAACCACAGCTTCGATAACTACATGGGCATGCTGAACCCCTACCGCGCTGCCAACAACATGCAGGTCAGCGAAGACGGGAATACCTATACAATCGACGGTATCGATGACAAACTGAACACCATCAGCAACGAGAATGACGAGGGTACGAGTTATTCCCTCTTCAAACTTAAATCCACATGCATCGACGACGACAGCTCGGCCTGGCTGGCCAGCTATGGCGACGTGAATCGGTATGACTTCCTGACCACACGCCCCATCCTTACTGACGGCTTTGTGCACACGGCCGAGGGCTATGCCAAGAGCTGTGCAGTTGCGAACTCCTGCTCCGGCTCCTTCTCCGACACTGCCGGGCAGCGCGCGATGGGTTACTACGATCAGGGATTCCTCAACTACTACTACTACATGGCGTCGCAGTTTTCGATGTCCGACCGGTGGTTCTCGCCGGTGTCCAGCAAAACCATCGATAACCGCATCGCCACATTCACTGGAGGTACGACTCAGGGCCTGGTCAACGACCCCGGGACTGACGATCACCTCCCGCAGCTGGGCATCAACACCATCTTCCAGTCGCTCGACCAGGCCAAGGTTTCCTGGAAGATCTACTATACCGTCACCCAGGGCTTCTGCAAGGATTACGACGAGTGCCCCACCAACCAGAATGCTCGGTTCCCCGCCACGACGTTTACCGACCTGAGCTACTCCTATAACTACCTTTACGAGAATCCATCCGGCGCTCCCTGCCGTGGTACCACCCAGCCGTCCAGCGTCGAGGGCGATACAACTAACTCGTTCTGCGTCGATCCTAACCACATTGCGCTTCTGTCGCAGTACTATACCGATCTCACTAATGGCACCTTGCCCAGCTTCGCTTTCATCGAGGCCGGTTACGGCAACAATGACGAACACCCTGGCTCGGGGCAGTCGGTTCTTCTTGGGCAGGCCGAAATGGCGAGCATCATGAACGCCTTCATGTCCAGCTCCGAGTGGTCGGATTCGGTTTTCTTCTTCGCCTATGACGAAGGCGGAGGTCCCTACGACCATGTTCCCCCGGTGCCGGGCCACTCCAACGACAACACGGACGCCGCCGTCGTTGCCAACTATCCCGATATCAAGTCCATCGCTGTAAACCCGGACAGTTACTTCCCCTGCGTTCCTCAGGGCGGGACAGCAACCACGCACTGCGATCTGAGTGCGAGCGATCCGGGTGCCAATCCGAATGACGCGCCGGCGGTTCAGGGCTTTGCGGCGCAGCTCGGATTCCGCATCCCGAACTTCGTCCTCTCACCTTACGTTCGTAAACACTATGTCTCGCACATCCCCATGGACCACACCGCGATCATCAGATTCGTCGAGGATCGCTTCATCGGCAATGGGAAATACCTGACGGCCCGCGATGCCGCGCAGCCTACCCTGCTCGACTTCTTCGACTTCACCAATGTTCCCTGGTCGCAGCCGCCATCACCGCCTGCACCAGTGACCCAGCAGACGCTCGGCTACAATCCCTGCACTCCGGGGGACCTGGGACCGTAGCCCGAGCAGAGATCTACTATTGGCAATCGAGCATAACTAAGGGGAGAGCACCTGCTTAGGTGCTCTCCCCTTACCTTTGCATGCCCTGGCAAATCCAAAGCCAGCTTACGCCCCCTCTCAACCGTCGCGGCTAACTCGACACCACCTCGTAAGGCCGCATCATGTCGTTATCCTCGTGTTCCAGCATGTGGCAATGATAGACATAGCGCCCGGTGTAGCCCTCGAATTTGACAACGATGGTGAGCACATCGCCCGGGCGAACAATGGCCGTATCCTTCCATCCAGCCTCGTTCGGCTCGGGCCGCCGCGGAGCACCCACCAGCTTCAGCGTTCCTCCCAGCATCGATGGCTGATCGAAGCCCTGCCGTTCGAGTATCTGAAACTGCACCAGGTGCAGATGCATGGGGTGGGCATCGTCGGTGGTGTTAATGAAGCGCCACTTCTCCGTCGATCCCAGTTTCGGCGACTCCGTCACCGGATCGTCATATCCTTTGCGATTGATGGTGACGCCCAGCGAACGTCCCTGCGCGTCCAGTTGCTCTGTTAAGAGAAAGTCTCTCGTACGCACCGACTGCGTCGCGTCCAGAGGAGCAAACGAAACCGACGCCGGCAGGCTGAACGACTTCCCCGCACTCGAAATCGGACGCGTCACACGAAACTGCATCAGCTCATAGAGCCGCGGATGCAGCTCCGCCAGCATCTGCCATCCTGGATAGGGCGCAGCCGCGTCATTTGAGAGCGTGACTGTCTTCCCTTCCAGCCCGGAAAAGTCGACGATCAGATCGGCGCGCTCCGCTGGGCCCAGCAGTAACTTATTCAGCTGGACCGGCTTCCCCAGCAGTCCACCGTCTGTACCGATCTGATGAAACGAGATCAACGACGGAACATCGGTCGGATGTTTCGCCAGATTGAGATATAAATTGAAGAAGCGCGAGTTAGCCCCATTCAGCACGCGTAGCCGGTATTTTCGCGGCTCTACTTCGAGATACGGGTAAATCGATCCGTTTACCACCGGAAGTTCGCCGAAAAATTCCGGCGCCCAAATCCCCGCGGGGATTTTCTGTCCGTCTTCAAACGTCGGGTCGTAAACCAGCTGTCCCTGCTCGTCCAGCGTGCGATCCTGCACGATCAGTGGTATCTCGTAATCGCCGGACGGCAAATTCAAGTTGCGCTCCTGATCATCACGCAGCAGATACAGGCCCGATAAGCCCGCATAGACATTCAGCCGCGTAATACCCAGCGCATGGTCGTGGTACCACAATGTCGCTGCGTGCTGGGCATTGGGATACGAATAGACCGCCGACGAACCCGGTGTAAACCATTTTTCGGGCAGCCCATCGCTCTCCGACGTCGTTCTGGATCCATGCAGATGCGTAACCGTCCTTACCGCAGGCGACGGCGGCATCGCTCCATGAATATGCGGATCTATTTTGAAGATGTGCTCGTTGGGCAGCTGGTTTTCCCAGCGTGCCTGGATCGGCCGGCCTGTCGATACATCAAACGTGGGTCCCGGATACCGCCCTTCGAACCCCCACAGCCTCGTTGGCGGAAGCTGCGAGTGCAGTTGCTTCCGGAACTCCATCATCCGCACATGGTATAGGTCCGCGCCCTGTCGCTTTTCCGTCGGAGCAATCTTCTCTGGGATAGGTAACGGATCAATGTACCGGTCGAGCTTGGCAGGACCCCGATATGCGGAGCGCTCAACGGCTGGGCTCGTCTGTTGGCTCTCCAGCCTTTCCGCAAAAACCCACCCCGGCATCGACGCGGCGCAGACCTTAAGAAAATCCCGCCTGCTTCGTGAATCCATTCGGCCTCATCCTCAGTCTATCGTTTCTCGCACCACAGTCGTAGCCCTGCGCCGCCCCAACATCCACGCAAGAAAAAGGCGGGCCGTCGAGCGCCCGCCATAGAGAGTTTGAATCGAGGAGAATTGATGTTTACCAAATGCCTTTGTCGCTGCCGGTGATCTTCAAGCCTACGGCCGCAGCGGTCGCCAGCCAGGGCAGCAATCCCAGCCGGGCGCTGCTTTGCACTTCGCCTTTGCGCAGCAAGCCAGTCAGCTGCGTTCCGTACAGCTTCGCCGACTGTGGCATGATTGGTACGCGCAGGAAGTCCTTGGCGAAATAAATTTGCTCGCCGCCAAACCGCGCTGACTGCCGAACAAAATCCGGCAGCACCAGCCCCGTCCCGCGGTACTGCTTTACGTAATCGGAGACGATGACCATGTAGGTCGCTGCGCCTTCCCAGATCCCTGCCGTGGTCGCGGCCCGGCGCAGATCGTTGAAGTCCACTTCACCGCGCTCCGTCAGCCCAGCACTGTCCAGGATGTCGCATAGGCGGAAGTAGAAGTGCCGGTACATGCGCTGTAACGTCGATATCAGCAGCCGGTCCGAAGCCGACGTCACGCGGAACTGTCGCCCGCCTACCGCAACCAGCCGCGTCCGTCTCATCAGCGACGATGCGATCGCGGTCTGCTCGCCTGTTTGTCCGAGGCGCCCCATGTGGATCTCCACTGACTCCGGCAGCCCCGGAATCTCGAAGTTCCATTTGCAGGCCAGCCGGTCGCCCCAGCTGCGCGCCGCCAACTCAGCCTTGAAGCGCCGCTGCATCAGTTCGCAGATCGCCTCCGGCTTTCCGTTGGTGTAGAGATCGAGATCGCTGCCGATATCCGGCCAGTGATCCAGCGATTTGATCACCGTAACATCGTGGCCTTCTTCTTCAATCGCTGCACAAATTGCCTGCAGGTGAGAAAGTGCATTGTTGATCCGCGCCTGCTCCGCCGCCGTCGCGGCCTCGGCCCACTCAACCCGCTCAGCATCCCCCGCCTCGCGAGCAATGCCGCGTATCACTTCCATTACGCGAATGATGACGTGATTCTCGTTGGCAAGCTCGGTCAGCTGGTCAAACTTCTCGCGGCTGATGGTCGCGATCTCCGCGTGCAGGGCCGCCTGCTGGGCTCCCCCGCCATTTTGCGGCGGCAGCAGCAGGCGCGACAACGTGATCATGAGGTCCTTCGGGGCAGGTGTTCCAGACGGATTGGTCATAGATGGCAGAGTTCCATGTCTACTGAGGTGTTTGTTGTTGCGGATATTGTGTCGTGGGCTGTTGCGAATTCTGAGTATCGGGCGGTGTTGCCGAGGACGGTTCGCCAGGAGCCTGCCCATCCGGGGCTGGGGGCCTGGATGCCGGCGGCGGGGTGTTCACCACCGGTGTGCCGTTGCGGTGCAGCAGTTCGATCGGTCCCTTGCGCTCGCGCCGCGCCGCGCTGTTGATGTCGATCTGTTCCTGCACCTGATCGCCATTATTCGTGGCCACCACCCCCAGGTGGCTTCCTTCCACGGCGCGCTGCGTTGCTACACCAATCTTCGCCCCGGCGTCTCCGGCCCTCAGAGCGCGATCGTAGAAAAATTGTGCTGTCTCCAGATCGCCATCTCTCTCGGCCACGTAGCCGGCATTGTTCAGGGAGAAGGCACTGTTCGGATCCAATTTGTAGGCCCTGAGGAAGAACTGCCGCGCCGAGCCCCAGTCGTTCTCGTTCGCCGCGGTCACGCCGCGCACGTTCATCACCGCCGCGCGCGCTTCGTCGGTGTCCAGCTCAGCCATCCGCGACTGCAGCCGCTTCGCGCTGTCGGCGGCCATTCTGCTCACCGGCTTTCCGCGCCAGTCAGCCCTGAGCGTCACCACGATCGGCTCGTTTGAACGCTGCTCCGCAGCCTGCCGGTAGTAGCTCAGCGCCCCGTCGTAGTCGCCGCTGGCTTCTTTGGCCACACCCATATTGTTCAGTGTGAATACATTCCGCGGATCCATCGCCAGCGCGTGCTTCAGCAGCTGATCGGCTTCGGCATTGCGATTCTCTGAGAGCAGTTCGATCGCGTCCACATTCATGCGGTTAATGCGCATCGGCAAATCCTTCAGATTCGCCATCGCATAGGTCATCGGCTTACCCTTCAGTCCCTTTTCGCTGCTGCGGTCGATCAGTGCATCGCTTCCCTGCTCCGACGCCAGCGAGTAAAACTTTTCAGCGCGCGGGAGCTCGCCCTGCAGCTCTGAAATGTAGCCCAAATTGTTCAGCGTGAAGGGGTCCGCCGGGTCGTACAGATATGCTTTATAAAAGGTGGCCTCGGCCTTGTCGTACTGGTGCTTCTCGATCTGGTCCACGCCCTCGCGATTGAGCCGCTGCACCGGCGTCAGCTGACTTCGCTTCGGAATCGTAATGCGAATATCCTGTGCCTGGGCGCCCAGAGATCCCAGACAGGCAAATACAACAAATCCCGCGGCTATTCGCGCGGCAAATAGAGATCGATCGTTCATTCTTCCCATCCACAGCAGAAGCGGTTCATTGAGGCAACAATTTAGATGCGGGTGAGTCGAATATGTTGGCCGCGGTTGTGCAAATTTTCGACCTCGAACAAGCCAGTGTGGGCCATCCCCATCACTCTTCTTTTCATCCTATGTGCTGATCAGGCTCCAGCAGAAAGGATGTGCTGCATGATTCGATTCTCCTCATTCTCCTCCTTGGTTGTTCTCGGCGGAGCGGTCCTGCTCGCCGTACCCTTCGCTGGCGCGCAGTCGGATCCGCTCGCCGGCAGTCAGGCCGCCGTCTCCGCGGACATTGCCTCCGGCGGACCCAGCGGTCTCGGCAATGTTTTACCTCCGCTGCCCGCTCTTCCCCGTGGCCGGACCACTGTCATCGGCGGAGTCATCCGCAAGGTCGATGCTGTGCGTGACCAGATCACGCTCGATGTCTATGGCAGCAAGTCCATGAAGATCAATTTCGATGAGCGCACCCGCGCCTTCAGCGACGGACAAAAAACTGCCGTCGACGCTCTACGTCCCGGTGAGCATGCCTCGATCGAGACTGTCCTCGATGGCACGGATGTCTTCGCTCAGAGCATCCATATGCTCTCCCAGACCCCTGAAGGCCAGTGCCAGGGCCAGGTGCTGGGCTACGATCCCAGCACGCGTCAACTCACCGTGCGCGATGCGCTTTCGCAGGCGCCCATTCGCCTGACTGTCCCCAACGGTGCATCCATTGCCCGCGTGGGCCAGCCCTCCTTTGCCGCAGCAAACGTCAACCCCTCTGACCTCACCAGCGGATCTCTGGTCAAGGTCGCCTTTAACGCCAACAATCAGGGAGGCGGCGTCGCCAGCCAGATCACCATCCTCGCCTCACCGGGTGCGCAGTTCATCTTCACCGGCAATGTCGCTTTCCTCGACATGCATGCGAACACCCTGGTGGTGCAGGATCCCAGCAACGATCAGAGCTATAAGATCAGCTTCAATCCCTCGCAGTTCCCTGTCAGCCACGAGCTGCGTGAAGGAACTCACGTGCAGGTTAAGGCCAGCTTTAACGGCTCCGGCTACGTGGCCAGCGACATCGCGAAGAACTAATCGCGCTGCCTGGGCAGCAAGTCAAAGGTACGCTAAACAAATTTGGGCCGTGCACGGTGGAGAGGAGTTAATCCACCGTGCACGGCCCTCAGGATTTTCGGCCCAGCGATCGCGGCCGATGAGTCGAAGTTGATTACCAGCGCTGAACCGACAGATCGTCGATGTACACCGTGACCGTCCCGGCCTTGCCCAACCCGTCCACCTGCAGGTTGGTCAGCAGCGACGGCCCCCATCCCAGCGCGAAGGCCGAATTGACGGTTGCATTGATGTCCTGCTCTACATCATCCAGCCAGACCGACTTGTAGGTGATGTTGCCGCTGTCGTCACGCGAATAACTCACCTGCACGTGATGCCATGCGTTGGTTGTCCAGTTCCGCGCATTGCAGGCCTGGTTGGAGTGAAGCCACGTGTCATTCGGGTGTTCCGGCGTTCCCGTGTTCGCCGTGTAGTCCCAGGTACCTGACCAGCCATCGCACTGGAAGCCGAAAATTGCCGTTTCGCCGTTGGGCATGGTCTGATTCATGTCCATCTCCAGATTGGCAAGGTTGGTCGAGGGGGCCGGGATGTAGACCCAGACGCTGTACAGGAAATTCGAAGCGGTTGTGTCGTCGCCGAAAGAGACGTAGTAGCGCTCGCCGCCATTGGCGCTGTAGGTGGTCACGAGCTTCCGTGCGTTGCCGCTCATGGAAGGCGATCCTACCAGGCTCATGACTCCGCTGGCCCATGCGGTGCCGCTGCTGTTTGCGGTGCCGGTATCATACGCCAGCTTCCAGGTGCTCAGCGCCTGAATGCTGCTCACGCCGATCGCATTTGAGGGAGCGGACGCCGCTGTGCCCGGATCGGTCACGGTTACCGCGACGTCGGTTTCGCAGGCCGCACCGGTTTGTCCCCACGCCTTCACGTGCAAAGTGTGCGCCCCGCTTGACAAAATGATGCTGGCCGCCACCGACGTCCCCGCTACCAGCGTGGTGTCCGCGCTGCTGTCAAATGCATAGCCCATCTCCGTCACCGTCTGGTTCGAGCAGGTTGAAGCCTGTGCTTCCAGCTGGAACGGCGACGTCACCGACGCGTTGTTTTCCGGGCTGCTCACCGTTACCGAGCCCGTTCCCCCCGAATTCGTATCGGGAGGCGCCACGTTGACCGTCACATTCTGCACGCAGGCGGCGTTGTTCGGCCCCCACGACTTCACGCGCAGTGTGTGCACGCCCGCCGATGCGGTGACATTGGTTGAGACGGAGGATCCACTCACGATGGTGGTGTTTGCACTGCTATCCAGCGAGTAGCCCATCGCTGCCACTGGCTCGCCCGAGCAGGTCGTATCGCTGGCGATCAGCTGAAAGGGAGAACTGACCGAAGCATTGTTGGCAGGTGCGCTGACTGAGAAGTTCGTGGACGGCAGCGACGTGGAAGGGCCGGACGGATTCGAAGACTGCGAGGTGACTACCTTGATCGCTACCGCGACGGAGCAGGCCGCATTGTTCGGCCCCCACGACTTCACATGCAGCGTGTGGGCACCAGCGGTGGCGACTACGCTGGCTACAACCGATTTGCCGTTGACGATGGTGGTGTTCGGGCTGTTATCGAGCGAATAGCCCATCGCGCCCACCGGTTCCGATGAACAGGTGGTTGCAACAGCAGACAGGGGAAAGGGGGAGGTGACCTGAGCACCGTTCGCCGGGCTGGTGACGCTGATGTTTGCGGCGGCGAATGCGGGAGCGGAAGCTGCTAACAAAACCAGCAGCGCAGTGGGGGAGAGTTTCATGAGTTAGCCTCGAGCGTTTGTCTTGAACGCGCAGTCGGGCTTACAAGAACACGCTGGCCAGGCTCGCTGGGTAGACTGCAACGGCTCATGCCTGCTCAGATCTGGCTAAAGGCGTGATCTTCTCGATCCGCATTCTCGGGTGGATTTAAACTCAAGGTAACCGGTGCCATCTGTGCCGTAAATCACACCAACAGGGTGCGCGGTACAACCAAAGTAACTGTCATGGATACAGATAAAAACCCAGTATTTATGCGGTTTTCCTAGTGCATCTCTTTGAAAGTAACCAATGGCCGCCGCGTGGCTGGAATCCATCTAACACCTTCCGCCGGTGGGCCTAACACCTTTGAATCCAGCTGCACGTTGCGAAGTTACTTTGGTGTCTGCTACTAACTTAGTGGTTAACCAAACGCTCAATTCACATCTCAACCGAGCCCGCGGGCCGAGTTGGTCGGCCGTGCTCAGTGCGGCTGCAACAAGCTTCGCGATGTTCAGAATCGGGAATGAAATGAGCTTTTTTCGGCGACGCGATTACATGGACGAGACAGTTCGTGGCGACCGAAAGACCCTCGGTGAGAGGTTCTGCCGCCGGATCGACAGATCGGATAAGCCGCGAGCTGAATTCCGCTTCAGGTGGATAGAGGAAAGTCGGCCTCAGCTACCGTCCGGATATCCGCCGCGATGCAGCACCACAGGAAAATGCGGCAGCGTCTCCGGCCTTTTCAGCTTCGCGCGCCAACCCTCGGGATACGGTTCGAGCCCTGCGGACAGCGGTGAATCTGCGGCCGTTCCCGTGCCCACCAGCGTTTCGATCGCGACCCGCAGCTTGTCGAGTGGCTCGCTGCCGTAGTGTTCCGTCCAGCGCTTCTCCACTGCGCTCAGCACTCGCCGGTAATCGTCCTGTGCCTGCAAACCCTTCGACGTTAGCAACACCGCCGGCACGCGGCTCCCCTGCCTCTCCGGCTGGACCGTGGCATAGCCCTGTGACTTCAGGAAGGTAAGCGCCATCGCGATAGCCTCCTTCGACACCCCGCTGCGCCCCGGCAGATCGCGAACGCGTGCGGTATCCTCCTCGATTACCCGCAGCACGTTGGCGCAGATGGCGAGAGAAACCTTCGACTCCAGCTCGAAGTCCACAGCCAGCACCACCAGCACCCGGGCCAGCAGCTCCGGCAACGACAGCCGAGCAACATTGGCCTCAACATCCATTGGCGGGCAACGCCGCGTGTCGAGCGGCAGGGTGTAAAGACCAAAGCCCAAAATCGGCATACACCCCGGCAGCGCAGCGGGCATCTTCGCCACAACCGCTCTCAACGCGTCTTCGAGCGCTTTCATCGCGGCCGCGCCCAAGCGCTCTCTCCACCGCGTCTCGATCTCCCCGCAGAGCGGCTCCCAAACCTGCTGCGCCGCTCGCCCGCCCACCGTTGCACGCACCATCATCGCCGGCGGTGGCGGCTTCGGTCGCGGATCGTCCGGCGCTGGCTCCAGGTAGATATACCGCCAGCGAATCATGCCATTCCAGTTGGTGCGGGCGCGCGCCCTGCACTCCAGCTCGCGCACCCTGATACCCCCATCCGGAACAAACCGCATGCAGTTCATCCACATCGCCATCGAAACCAGCCAGGGCGCCGGCCCAGTCGCGACGCTCTTCCCCTGCATTGTCGTCCGGTGAGCCATCCGATGCTCGGCTTCGTTGTCGAACTCGATGGTGAAGGCGACCAGGGCTTGTGACAGCAGGGCTGAGAGCGGAAGTCGGGCAGCCATGACCGCCATCATCCCACACGGAAACCGGATGGCCCTCCGCTGTCATTGCTGTGGCAGGAATTTACACAGCTGGATCCGGATCGCCTCCCGCCGCCGCAAACTGTCCCCAGAAACAGCGACGCCGCCCGAAGGCGGCGTCCACAGCTGTTGGATGGCGATCGAATCAAAGAGTGGATTCGATTTCGAAACCCCATGCTTCCAGGAGCGATTCGGGGATGTACTTCGAGTTGCGGTTCCGGCGGGCCCACTCGCGGAGACGGGTAGAACGGACGTATTGGTCCGGAGTAAGCTTAAATTCCTTAACAACCTGCTCGAAGGAAGTAACGGTGGGCACGACCGGACCGATAGGTTCCGGCTTGCCCCAGTTGGGATTGCCACGACGCTTTGCCATGTATGATTTACCCTCTGCAATAGAAAGTGACGTACACAAGACCCGGGAGTCACTGGCGGGTTCCGCCCGGATGTCACAAACTTTCTTATTCTAAGTATTTTTTCTATGAAAATCAAGAGAAAAGCGAAGTTTTGCCACCTCTTTCCTCAAGCCTAACTGCTCCCTAATCAAACAGATGGTCTCAGGTGCCGGAAGGTCGCCCCCGTGATCACCCGGCTTCCCCCACCTCGATTCCCTTCCTCGCCGCTCGGTGCTGGGGATTCCGGCACGATAACATCGGGTATCCCTCGGAATCGATTGCCTTTGGAGGTACTGGTGTTTACGAGACTGGAGCGCATCCGCCCCGCCGCCGCCCTGATCGGCCGCGTGGTGCTGGGCGCCATCATGCTGGCCCACGGATGGACCAAAGTTATCCCGCACGGCTCTCTGTACAACTTCGCCCACTTCGTCGCTCATCTCGGGCTGCCCTACTGGCTGGGCTATGTTGCTGCATTTACTGAGTTTTTTGGAGGCATCGCGCTCATCCTCGGCCTTCTGACCCCGATCGCGGCCCTCGGCGTCGCCATCGACATGGCCGTCGCCATTCTCAGGGTCCACCTCCACAACGGCTTTACCGGCCCGCATGGATTTGAATTCCCGCTTGGCCTCTTCGCCCTGGCCGTTCTGATTATCGCGGACGGCCCCGGCTATCTCGCGCTCGACAGCGCCCTCTTCCGCGGCCGGTAGATGCGCCCGTGGCCAACACAAAGCTAATGGATTAGCGCAGAAGGCCTACCGCGCCAACAACTGGCGAAATCGAGTGGGGATGGCAGTGGAAACCCTGCGGAGCAGGTGGAAGGGCGAGAAATTGCCGGTTGAGTCGAAAAACCGATGCAGGCGATCGCTCTGCACGGTGAAGTGAGCAAAAGAGAACGACCGGCCGGGTCGGGAGCTTAGTGCCGGACGCTCTTGTCCGCGGCGGCCTGCCCTTTGCAGGAAACCGCGAAAGCCACTTCCCGGCGGCTGCCATCCCGGCGATAGATCGTTACCATGCGAGACGACCTGCCCGTGAGGCGAGCCAGCAGCGGACGGGACTGATTGCTTTCCGAGATACGTGCCATGCCGGAAAACTTAGGCCATCGTTGATACGACTCGGAATCCCTCTCCGATGGGAACAGGCCGCCTGAAGGCGGCAAGCGTACCCTCCCCGTCGGTGCAGACCGCAGGTTACTCGCCGCCTGCCCGGTAACCGTATCGCGCCAGACGCCCCCTCAATGTCCCAGGTAGCCCTCGCCGCGCAGCACCTCGCCCGGCAGCGCGCCCGTCATCCTGCCGCCGGCAATCACCGGAACGCCGTTCACCAGCACGTATTCCATCCCCTGCGAAAGCTGATTCGGATTCTCGAAGGTCGCGAGGTCCCGCACCGTAGCCGGATCGAAGACCACCACATCCGCCCACATCCCCTTCTTCAACACGCCGCGATCCGTCAGCCGCATCCGCTGCGCCGGCAGCGCCGAGAATCTACGAATCGCGTCCGGCAGGGTCAGCACATGCTCCTCGCGCACATATTTGCGCAGAATGCGCGGAAATGTTCCATACGCCCGCGGATGCGGGTGTTCCAGCCCCAGCAGACCCTCCGGCGAAGTGCCCTGCGAATCGTTGTCCACTGACACCCACGGCTGCTTCAGCGCCAGCTCCACATCCGGCTCGCTCATCCCGAAGACCGCAACCTCGGTGAACGCCTTATCTTTGATCAGCAGATCGCACAGCGCGTCGATCGCATCTTCGTGCCACATCGCCGCCACGTCCGACAGGCGCTTGCCCTGGAGCGGCCGCAGCTCCGGATTCTGCACCACCGCAATCTGGATCGCCTCCGGTCCCGGGATCTCCTGCCACTCGTTATCCCAGTCGCCGCCGGGCGTCTCCATGTCTTTGCGGATTCGCGCTCGCGTCGCCGGATCCTTCAACCGCTCGATCAGCTTTGCGTCGCCCCCGTCATGGGCCCACGGCGGAATGAACGCCGAAAACGTGTTGAACCACGCCGTATAGGCGTAGGTGTTCGCGCTGACGTCCACACCCGACGCCCGCGCCGCGCCGATCTGCGCGACGATCTGCGGCATCTTCCCCCAGTTCGCCTTCCCCGCCGCCTTCAGATGCAAGATCTCCACCGGGATATGCGCCTCCCGTCCAATCCGCACCGCCTCATCGATGGCCTGCGGTTCCGTGTCTCCCTCGCTGCGCATATGCGTCGCGTAGATGCCGCCATGCTGCGCCGCTACCCGCGCCAGCGCGATCAGCTCATCGGTCTTCGCATAGGGCGCCGGAGCATACTGCAGCGCAGTCGATAATCCCACTGCGCCCTCCTGCATCGCCTGGCGCACCAGCTCTTCCATCTGCGACAGCTGCGCAGGTGTCGGCTGCACGTCGCCATCGCCCAGCACCATGCGCCGCACGCTGGTCGCACCAACATAGCTGGCCAGGTTGATGCCCATCCCCTGCCGCTCGACCCGTGCGAAATACTGCCCCAGCGTCCTCCAGTCCGGAGTGATCTTCAGATGGTCATAACCTGCTTGATCCGCCGCAATCATCGCGTCGTTCAGCGGCGCCACCGAATCGCCCTCGCCCGTAATCTCCGTCGTGATGCCCTGATAGATCTTCGAGGGCAGCCGCGGATCGACCAGCATGGTCAGCTCCGATTGCCCCAGCATGTCGATGAATCCCGGCGCCACCACCATGCCCTTCGCATCGATCGTCTTCCCGCGCGGCGCACCATCGAGATCCCCAATCGCCGCGATGTGCCCATCCCGAATTCCCACCTGCCCCGAATACCACGGCGATCCGGTTCCGTCGATGATGTGTCCGTTGACGATGACGATGTCGTAGCGCACTCCGCCGCTCGCAGAGCTCTGGCCATTCGCCCCGTGGCCCTCCCCACCCATCGTTCCCGCAAACGCCAGCATCAGCAGAGCAACCGCAGCAGCGCGCATAGTTCTCCTCGTGCTCAGGATCAAGCACTACCACTCTACCCTGTGACGCAATGTGCACGATGCTCATCGGCCATATGCCACCAGGCGAAGATGAACGGCTGAACAAGCATCCACAGCCCCACGACTTCTCGCGCACAACAACGGATGTCATCCTGAGAGAAGTTTGGCCGCCTCTGGCGGCGAAACTTTCTAAGGATCTGCGGTTGTCTGTTGCCCGTTAGGCTACAAACCTGAGCAATGTCACCCAGCGCAAAAAGAAGGCCCCCGGCATTCACCGAGGGCTCATTTTCCAAAGCAGATTGGTTTACTTCACCGTCGCGTCCACAACACCCTCCCACTTCGTTCCCGCCGTGTTCACCGCAAAGATGCCAAAGCGGTGCGTGCCTGCGGCGAGACTCAGCGTAGTGTTCAGCATGGTGCTGCTCGTCTCCGAGTACTTCTTCACGCCGTCCACCCACACCTCCATCCGATCGAGCTTGCCCGTGATAGTCGCAGCAGCCTCAATCGCCACCGGTGACGACACCGTGGCGCCGCTCGCCGGCTCGCACACGTGAACGCCTGCCGACGTCGGCGCCGAACATGCAGCGCTGCCTACCGTCAGTGTGAACGACTTCTCCTGCAAGGTATTGTCCCAACCCGTTCCGAAGACCGTGATGGCGTGGTTCCCAGCCGTCAGCGGCAGCGACATGTCCAGGAAGGAATAATTCGAGAACGCGTGCGTCAGTTGCTCCGCGGCCTTCTTGCCGTCCACCCAAACCGCCGCGGTTCGCATCGGCGTCGGTCCCGCTGCGCCGACTGAGAACTTCACCGGCGAAGTCGAAGACCCGCCTGGCGAGCAGACCTCCACGCCCTCAGCAAAGCCGCTCAACCCGCAGCCGGGAAAATTCCCGTCGCTGGTATTCGTCAGCAGTTCCGTTGCGCTCTCATTCGGCCCAGTGGTCTCCGAAACCACCACGTCGGGCTTCGTCCCGGTCGTGGTGCGCAACACATACGGCTGATAGAGGGCATAGCCATTTGAGTACTCCACCTGCTCCGGACCGAAACTGTTGCCGCCTTTGCCTAACTGCACCACCAGGTTCGATTCAGCTGAGGACTGGCTGCAGGAAGTCGTGCTCCAGGCCAGATCGTTCAGCCCATCGCCATTAAAATCCGCAACGGCCAGATAGGCGGGACATTCGCTGGTGGTGATCTTCGTATAACTCATCGTACGGTTTGCATTCCCCGAGAAGATCGAAATCGCCGGCACGGGCGCGGTGCTGCCGTAGCCGCCGCTCAGAATAAATGGCGCAGAAATCAAATCGCTGCGTCCGTCGTTATTCGCATCGGCCACCACCGTCGCCCCATCCCCATAGCCATCCGGATCGGTAATGGTATACGGAGAACCGAGATGCCCGGCTCCGTCTCCATACCAGACCTGGATCGTCGCCGGAGCACCGGCCGAGTAAATCAGCGCTACGTCCGGCTTGCCATCTCCATCGAAATCGCCCACCATCCCATAACTCAACTGCACCGTCTGCTGATTCAGCGGATAGACCGTCTGCCCTTTGTTGAACGTCCCGTCGCCATTGCTGAGCCAAATCTGCATCGTCACCGTGGGGCCGCTTGAGGTGGGCGTATTGCTCACCGTCACCAGATCCGTCTTGCTGTCGTGATTCAGATCCGCCGCCAGCAAGGATTGCAGGCCTCCGGGCGCCGCGGTCATCACCTTCACGCTCTGAAAGGTCCCGTTGCCATTGCCCAGGAATACGTCGATGTTGCCGGAATCGTCTTTGTAACTGGCAAAGTCAAGCTTGCCATCGTGATTGAAGTCACCAATCGCATCCACTGACGCCGGCAGCATAATCGGTGCCTGATAGGTGCCGTTCTGGTCCGAGAGAAGCAGCTCATACACGATAGTGTTGTTGGCGTAACCCTGCAGGACGAGGTCTTCCCTGCCATCGCCGTTAAAATCGCCGTGAGCCGCGACGGTGAAGGTGGATTGGTTCTGCGAGATCTGATGAGCTTCAAATGAAAGCTGAGCATGAGAACTTACTGGCACGAGGGCGCATCCGCAGAGGAGCGCCGAAAGCGACAGGGCGCGCTGCTGAGAGAACATAGGCTCCATCCGAAAAGGGTGAAAGGGGTGAGATACGAAGAGCTCCGGAAGTGCTGGCGCTCCAGGCGGGGGAGAGGAGCGGCGTACGCTTGCTTCCAAAGGTCTGCGGCGTTCGTGGGGTTGCCGCAGCGACGGTTGGTGATCTAAATGGATACAAATTCCGCGGGCAGAGTTGTCCAGTCGTTACTACTGTGCAGCAGCCTCTCTTCGCGCCGCGGCTACCTCCCGGTCGCGACAGGCACCTCGCACCGCAGTTAAATCCGAGAGCCTTTCCGCCTCGATAGATTCCCGCCCTGCGTTTCTGTTAACGTAGCGCCGTGAACAGATTGAGAACGATCCAGCTGCTCTTCCTTGCCGTCCTTGCCACCACCGCACTCTCTGCCTCGGCTCAGGGCGTCCCCGCCTCGCCCGATCTCACCGTCCAGCAGAACTACACGTGGCATCACGTCTCCAGCGCCGAAGAGACGGGAGGCAACGCCGACTATCGCGCCGTCACTCCGGGACAGACCCTCACCATCCTCGACACCAACGGTCCCGGCGTGATCTCCCACGTCTGGTTCACCATCAGCTCTGGCGAGCCCTATCACCTCAAGCGCCTCGTCCTGCGTATGTATTGGGACGGCGAGAAGGATCCCAGCGTCGAGACCCCCATCGGCGACTTCTTCGGCCTGGGCAACGGCGAATACTACAGCTGGACCTCGCGCTATCTCTCCGTCGGCAGCTCGAAGGCGCTCAACTGCTCCTTCCCCATGCCCTATCAGAAACACGCCCTCATCACCGTTACCAACGAGGGCAAAGAATCGGTCTCGAACCTTTACTTCAATATCGATTACCGCACTTATCCCCACCCTCTGCCCGCGGGCACTCTGTACTTCCACGCCGAGTATCGCCAGGCGCAGCCTAACCATGGCTGGACCAATCAGTGGTACGAGAACGGCGACCCGCTGGTGAATTACAAGCGCAACCTCGACGGCAAAGATAACTACGTCTTCTTCGAAGCCAAAGGTCACGGCCAGTTCGTCGGCGTCACCATGTCCATTCTGCAAAATCAGGATGGCTGGTGGGGCGAAGGCGATCCCATGTTCTTCGTCGACGATCCCAACAAGCCCGTCCAGGATATCGGCACCGGCTCCGAAGACTACTTCCTCGGCGCGTGGGACTTCGGCGGAGCTTCCTTCGCCTATCCCGAATACGGCGCGCCCGTCGTCGGCAAAGAGCTGGCCGGCGAGCGCTGGAGCGTCTACCGCTTCCACCTCGATGAGCCAATTCCCTTCACCAGCTACTTCAAAGCCACCATCGAGCACGGCCACGCCAATCACCGCTCCGACAACTTCTATTCCGTCGCCTACTGGTATCAATCGGAGCCGCACGAGCCCTTCCCGCCGCTGCCCTCCATGGATGACCGCATTCCCACTCTCCAAATCGTCGGTGGCCCCGGCAACGGCGAAGCCGGCAAGCCCAACACCGGACTCTCGCCTAAATAAATGCTGCGCATCGGCATCGATCTGGGCGGCACCAAGATCGAAGCCCTGGCTCTGTCACCGCAGGGTCAGGAGCTCGATCGTACCCGCATCTCCACGCCCCGCAACTATGAAGGATCGATCGCGGCCATCGTCGATCTCGTCCGCGCCTTTGAAGAGCACCTCAAAGCCCGCGCCACCGTGGGCATCGGCATGCCTGGAGCCTTTGTGCGCTCCACCGGCCTCGTCAAGAACGCGAACTCCACCTGGCTCAACGGCCGCCCCTTTCAGCGCGACATCTCCGCCGCGCTCGAGCGCGACGTCCGCTGCGCCAACGACGCCAACTGTCTCGCCGTCTCTGAAGCGGTCGACGGCAGCGGAGCCGGCAATGCTGTCGTCTTTGCCGCCATTCTCGGAACCGGCTGCGGCGGCGGCATCGCCCTCCACGCCCGCGTGCACGAAGGCCGCAACAGCATCGCCGGCGAGTGGGGCCACAACAGCCTTCCCTGGCCCCGCGACGATGAGTTTCCCGGCGACTCCTGCTACTGCGGCAAGCGCGGCTGCATCGAAACCTGGATCTCCGGCACCGCTCTCGGCAACGACTACTCCCGCATAACCGGCGTTACGCGTACCGGGGCCGAAGTTGCCATGGCCGCAGAAGCCGGCGAACCGCAGGCCGAAGCAGCGCTCGCCCGACTAGAAGACCGTATCGCGCGCAGCCTTGCTTCCATCGCCAACGTCCTCGATCCGGACATCATGGTCCTGGGAGGAGGCCTCTCGCGCCTCCAGCGCCTCTATACCAACCTGCCGCCGCTGCTCGATCGCTACAGCTTCGGCGGCGGGGCCGACACGCCCATCGTGCCCGCCCGCCACGGCGACTCCAGCGGAGTAAGGGGCGCCGCCTGGCTCTGGCCCGCTCTCTCATCCGGAGCAGAAGACCCAGACTGACTGTTGGTGCGGTGCCCCACCATCTGCCCGCAGTTGGCAGATGTGGGATTCCCTTCACCCGCAGGCGCTGTCAGCCAGAGGAGCGGAGTGACGAAGGATCCGCGGTTGCTCTTATTAGTCAGGCAATATAGCCATTGTTACTTCCGCGAGGCAGGTCTAACTTCCGTCAACTAACAAAATGTCATCCTGACCGGAGCGCCGCCACGCCCGTTCACGCAAAAGAACGCGTTGCTCGGCGCGCAGTGGAAGGACCCGCCGAGCCCCAGCGCGTTTCGCCTTGAGATGCGGTGAGTGCGAGGGGATTCGGTCGCACAGCGGCCGACCAAAGCCAAATCGCGAAACCCTCCAACGGCTGAATACCTCGCGAAAGTTCCGTATAGCCGGTTTACCACCCGGAACGTTGTCGACGAGCGATTTGGCGATGAGTCACCAACCCAGGTGCGTGCCGACACCCCGTTTCTCAGGAGTTATTTCCTCAGGAGTGATCAGGGACTGCGCCCGTTGCACATCGGCGGGTGTCCATCGTTCTGCGTTCTGTGCGCAGGGGTGGGAAGCCACGAACCTCAACCGGCGTCTATTCATGCGAAAATGCAGAGCCGAGAGACGCAATCCGCAGCGAATGCCCCGTTGCGCCCCATGTTCGCGGAGATGCGGTTCTAGGCCGGGTTCGTCTCCTCGGGTTTACCAGTGAAGATAGGCCATTCGCGCAAGAACTCCCGCAGGGATGGTCTTCAATGGAGCTGGTATCGCCGGGAGTGGAGGGAGCGGTGGAGGAAGGCCTGGGAGCGGTGGGAGTGCCGCGTTCCCTGGGAGGGGTGGTAGCGGCGGAGGGTGCCCTGGGAGCGCTGGAAGCGCTGGCATTCCAACGGCCCCTTGTCCTGGTCCTCTCCTCCCCATGACCGGCGCTCCCGCCCCGGGTCCAGCGTTCGCCGCTGCTCGTTGCCACGGGGCTGGCTGTCGTACCGGCGCCGGTACCGGCGCATACTGGCGAACCTTGCCTTGAAGGTAGATCATGAGCAGATTTGCACCGGCCGTGATTCCTTGTTCCAGCAAGGGGGCATATGGCAGGAAGAGGTCCTGCATGGTGCCAACATCGACCTTGGTGACTACCGGCGCTCCGCCTGGCCCCATGAACTTGAGCGTGATGGTCGCAGTTGATGCTTTCAGGCCGCGCTTCATCTCACTCCCAACCGATGTTGCACACGCAATGGCGAAGGCGCGGCGGCGCGCCGCATCGACGAGGATATTGAGTTCGTCAAAACCACCGCCTGTGTTCAGATTCGCATTTTGACCTCCGTTCGGGTCGAACGTATCCAGACCGATGACCTTAGTCGCCTGCCCCGCCAAATCCTGGAACATGATATTGCCCTTGTTTACCCAGTGGCCGGTGAAGTCGAACCGATCGCAGTTGCCATTAAAAATGTCCACAGCCAGCACTTTTCCAAGATCGCGCCAGACGTCATCTTTTGAGAACTGAAAGATATTGGTTTTGATATCCGCGGTCGAGAAGTACCCGCCATGGCCTGATGGATCGGTCCTCCAATACTCCGCGTCGCTCAGACCGGGGACCATGGGCATCTTAACCCACGTGTACGCCGGGGCACCGGGCGATACATTCAGCAGCATCTTAGTACCCGCTGCGAAGGTCGCTAACCCCGCAGCCTTGAACACTGTGACCTCGGCCGGCGTCATGATTTTCGTATTCACGAGGTCATTGTTGACGTTCTTCATCAATTTGCTGCCCCATTGGATGGAGACCTCTGCATCCAGGTCGGTCATGGATGGGTGGGCGCCGGAGGCCGCATCGCCCTTTACAACCAGGTTTGGGGTTTGGGAGCCGTTGAGCTTCAGAAAATAGACCGGACGCTCGGACAAGCCGGTTATTCCCGTGATAGAGCCGGCAGTAATTTGTGGCACGGTTCCAGCCATGATCGCTTGACCTCCAATTTGCGCATTTGTGCAGTGGGTGCCAACTTGGAATCGGTAAGCGTACACAAAGATTTACACGTCGGGCAACTCCAAAATCGCCGATCCTCCGGAGAACTGGAATTCGAAAGGGGTTGCGCTGACTGCCCCAGAGGTTTAGTACGAATCTGTGGACTCAACGGAACGGGAGAGGTGATTCTGCAGGCGAAGGTCGCGACCCGCCCGGAGGCGCTGAAGGAGGCCTTCGGAAGAATGCCCCGCAGCCGAATCGCACTGGAGACGAGAACGCACTCACCGTGGATGAGCCGGCTGCTCTCGGAGCTGGATCGATTATGCGCAGCTCCGCGGTCCGTATGCAGGCCAGCCCGTGTCATTCTGTGGTCGAAGTTAAGACCGACGCGTTGAGTGGGCCGCCTGCCTCCCTGTAAAGGGAGATCGAAGTGGCAATCATGGCCGTCCGAGATGGTCGGCCGGATACATGGTTGGTGGAACCCATTCCACCGTGTGATTCAGAGAACGAGCATGGTTTACACACAGACTTTTCGGCCAGGGAACGAAGCTCAGCCAACAACTCTGAGCTCCGTTCCCAACTCAAATGTGAGGGTGTGAGCGGCGGCGTCAAGGGTCGAGATGAACGCCAGAATGGCGCCCTTGACCCCGCCACTCACACCAGCGCAGCTCTGTGCCTTGACAAAGGGCCAACGTCGTCATACACGGGAGGTGAGTTTTGTGGCTTTCGTGTGTCGTCTGGCCACACTGAAGTCTCGCCCTCAGACCATTCGAGAAACTTGCGACTGGGCGGTACAATCACCTGCACTCAGGCACGAATCATCCCACGGAATCTCTGTACTTTGATCCCACAGATGAAAGTCAGATTCTAAATACCTGCGAGTGCACCCATGCCCCGACCCACTCTCACTACCATCGCCCCCTGCTTCATCGTGACCCACGTCCCCACGACGATTACCTTCTACCGCGACCAACTCGGATTTGACATCGAGTACCGGGAGCCGCAGACCGATCCTTTCTTCGCCGTCGTCCGCCGCGATAGTGTGATGGTTTTCTTCAAGGCCCACGAGGGTTTGCAGCCCATACCGAACCCCTCCCGGCATCCGTGGATCAAGTGGGACGCCTATGTTTCGGTTCCTGATCCCGATGCACTCGCGACTGAATTCGCTGGCCGCGGCGTCACCTTCCACTGTCCGCTCGGGAAAACCTCAGAAGGCCTGCGCGGTTTCGAAGTGCGCGATCCCGATGGCTATGTCCTGTTCTTCGGCCGCCTCGATTAAAGCCCTATCAATCGAGACTAAGGGACCCCAAAAGTCTATAAGTCCGCCCCGAAGGCCCGCAGACGCCCATCGCAGTCCTTCACCACAAATTCCCGCGACTGCCGCGGCATGTTGCCGAGACCCCGCGTGAACTCCACGCCCTTCGCCGCATATTCGACATAAAGCGCGTCCGCATCCTCAACGTGGAGATAGGCGTCGAGCAATTCATCCGCATACTTATCGGGATTGGCCGTCGGCGGCTCGGCGCAGCGGAAGTGAATCGCATGCTGGTCGCGCGGCCCCTATGGCATAAACAGGCGGATCCTGCCACGTCTCCAGGCACACGAAGCCAGGCTTCTCGTTGTAGTACTCAAGCGTGCGCGGAATGTCGGTGGTAAAGAACAGGGCCCAACTTGACGAATCATGCGTCAAGTTTACTGCCCCGGCGATCGAATTTTGATTGCTTCACTGCATGGTCATTGATCTTCCGTTGCGCGCGCCGGTCAATTATTTTCTTATTGCAAAAAACCAGGAAGTTAAGAGCTTGACGGACCGAGGGAGTTAGCCAATACTGTCCCCCAAAGGAGCCACATAAGACCCGTTTGTATCTGGTTTTCGCCTTGGCCGCCTTGACCCCGTTCGGCGCTTTATCCCAATGCGCAACACAGACCGATTTAGCCTGCGTAACCCCAACCTGTCACCAGGGACTGAATAATGTGGGCTATTTCTCGACGTTTGGCGACTATTATCCCGCCGGCCCACTAGCGCCGATTTGCTGCGGGATCAGACATCCTGGCTATCTTGCACTTGGCGGGATGGGATGTTGGATCGAAAAGAATCTAAGCGAGCCCGAAACCAGAACTGCCTTCGCTCGTCTTACTATGCACAACCCAGTGCTCCTCGTGGCCTGCACCGGTGATCTAGCTCAATTCTCAACAAGCTCCGGTCGCATTCGATCACAACCAGCAGACAAGGTAGCAGCGTCCGAGCACGAAATGGTCACAGGAACCCCCCGCAGGTGATCACTATGAAATTCCTATCCCTGCTTCTGGTGTCGATCGCGACACTTCCCTCAAGTAGAGCTCAGATTGCTCCCTCGGAGACACAGAAAGCCACCCTGGATTCAGTTCCCCAGGCGATGATCGAGTTCAGACCGGTCAGCCAGGGCATCCCGATCTCTCCTGAAGATGCTTTCATCGGCTACCCATTCTGTTCGGCGGACGGTACTTTGTTTCTCGAATCTGTTCTCCATCCTGATTTCACGCAACAAGCCTTCATCGGCATCTCGCCAAAAGGGGAGCTGAACAGATATAGGGTTGGCGCTGCGAATGGCCTCACCAATATAACTGTGCTCAGCTTCGATGCGATCGGATCAGAGGTTTACGCCCTGGTGTCTGCCCAGAAGATCGAGGAGCTGCGGAATCACGATTTGGACCCCGGAGATCCTGGCACAAAAGGGCGTTCGCAATATTACCGATACCACATTCTTCACTTTAGGCCGGACCTCAGTGCGCCCGATGAAGTCACACCGGACATAGTGTTGCCCGTTTCACGTCTTGCGGTTTTCGATCGAGATACCATTCTTATCCGTGGGTTCG